>OFFF01000262.1_pt1 | contig 41674 bp, 50 predicted proteins | sample 1521301 | NCBI WGS metagenome assembly OFFF01 (sample SAMEA3504101, study PRJEB24116) | mouse gut metagenome | biome: mouse gut; feature: mouse-associated habitat; material: faeces | place: Denmark | collected 2011
TGAACCAGTCAGCGTTATGCAGTCTGGCTTCACGGCAAATGAAATCGTTAAGCAGCATAAATACTTACCCAATTATAGGATAGTTTCCTATCAATGTCAAATATAACAAAAAATGCCCGAAATCCCCTGGCAAGACATGCCGCCCCGTTTCAGCACATCCAGAGCCACAATGGTTGTCACTCTGTACACTGGTGCAGGAGTTCTGGTATGGACGACAAGTGCTGATTGCTCAAGGATTCATGCATCGGGATACCAGCATCAATATACCAAGAAACCCGCCCTCATACAAGCTAAAATCAGCCAGACAGGACGGAAGCTTTCATGTCGATGAGCCAGAGCAGAAATAGCAGAAAAAACAGTTGGAAAGTCATCCAAAGTATGGTATGTTAGACAAAGCAGCGCCATCCTTCTTGGCCGACGCTGCCGATATATATCACTCAAAAACTGCCGCAAGCAGTTCAGAGACCCAACTCCGCCAGGCGGACTTAGGTTTCAGGAAAAGGAGGTCATTGTCATGAAGATGCAGATTGCAGATTATGAAGTACGGCCGGGCGTGGTGCCCAGCGGCGAGAAAGCCGTTGTACGAATCATTCCGCGGGGGAAACATGCCAGATTTGACGATCAGGTTCACCGTCAGCCAAAGGGCTCCCCATTCCAATTTGCGCCGGAAGTCTTTGAGCCGGACGCGGACATCGAATACAAGATTTATTTTCTACCCATGGAGCAGAGCACGGCTCCAGAGCCCATGTCTGTCTGTGAGAGCGTGCTGGTGCGTCCCTGTGCGGACGGTTCCCTGGAATTCCAGCATGTTTTTTCAGGGGAGCAGGAATATAAGCTTGTCATCGTGGATTCCAATGACAGGGAGCTGCTGCGCCTGTCCATTTACTCTCTCCATCAGGATCTGTACGGCAGACGGGCCTATCGGGGCGATCTGCATGTCCATTCCTATTTTTCGGATGGGCGGGAGGATCCTATGATTGTAGCCGCCAATTACCGGAAGAACGGTTTCGACTTCATGGCTCTCACAGACCACCACAAGATGTATCCCTCCCGGCTGCTTCTGGACGCTTACCAGGGTGTGCCCACCGGTCTGGCGATGTTTTCCGGCGAGGAAGTACATGTCCCCTATCCGTCTTACATCCATGCGGTGAATTTCGGCGGCTCCTTCAGCGTGAACGAGTACTATGAAAGCCATCAGGAGGAATGTGATGCCGAAATCGCTCAGATGGCTCAGTCAATAGAAGCGCCGGAGGGCACGGATTCCCTGCAGCTTGCCCAGAGGATTTGGGTGGCGCAGCAGATCCAGCGCGGCGGCGGCCTGTCCATTTTGGTTCATCCCCATTGGATCAGCAATGCCTACAATATGCCGGACGATGTGACAGACTACTTGTTCGCTCACAATGTATATGACGCTTTTGAGCTGCTGGGTGGTCAGAGCGTGCATGAGAACAATATGCAGACAGCCTTCTACCATGACCAGCGGGCTATGGGAAGGAAAATCGCCATCGTGGGCTCCAGCGATTCCCACGGCACGGAGCCCGCTGTATACTTTACCTGGAGCAGCACACTGGTATTTTCCAGAGGGGATTCTTTCGATGAGCTCACTGGGGCGATCAAGGATTACTACAGTGTTGCAGTAGAGCACTATCCCGGGGAGGAGTACCGGGTGCACGGTCCTTACCGCTATGTGAAATACGCAAGGTATCTGCTGGAGAATTATTTCCCCAGGTATGATGAACTGTGTTTCGAGCAGGGACGCCTGATGAAAGAATGGGCCTGCGGGGATGAGGACGCGCTTGCCACGCTGAAGAGCCTCCAGGGCAGGACGGACACGTTTGCCAATCGGTTCTTTGGGATGTAGTATGATTAGGCTGCCTGGCTGGATTTCAATGATTGAGGTTCAGCCAGGCCAATTTACGAAACGTGGACATTTCTGAAGATTAGAACCTGGTAAATCAGACACAGCCTGGGGAATCGACGTAACCCAGCGGATTAGGTACAGACTAGGGAGTTTAGGTACAGCACGGGGGATTGCGCAGGCCTTATATGGATTGCCCAACCTGGTGGATTTAGGCGCAGACCGGCGGATTTAGCCCAACCTGGTGGATTTAGGCGCAGACCGATGGATTTAGCGCAACCCGGTAAGTTAGACGCAAATAACCTGACAGGGCCTGATATCCGTGGCAGTGACGGACAGTTCCTCCACCATCTGGCAGCGATGGCCTACAGCTATAGTACGCAGCTGTAGGTCAGGCTTGTCCGCCAGAAATCTATCGTAGAATCCCTTTCCGTATCCAATCCTGTTCCGGAACCGGTCGAAAGCCACGCCGGGCATCAGCATCAGCGTGCGCTCCGCCAGTTCCGGCGTGTAGAGATATTCCCGGGTATCCCCTGAGGGCTCCGGGATTCCCTTATAGCCTTTCCTCAGTTCCTCCAGCGATGTGATTCTGTAAAAGGCCATTTCTGGTTTTTCTGTTTTTGGTTCCCTCCCGGGCTCTCTATCTTGTCGGTCATTCCCTTTAGACGGATAAATATCCGCGGCTTCCCCCAATTTTGCCAAGAAGACCTCCCCGCACGCCCTGGCGCCGTCCCCCAGGACTTTGGGCACATAGACCTCTTTCCCTGCCTTGAGGGCTTCCGCCAGGATATCCCTGGTGGAGATTTCACTGCCATAGCTCACAAAGCATAACAGGATTTCCGAACGGTAATACCACTGATGCCCTAAAATCCGCTCTGTCAGCAGTACGGCAGCCTTTGTCTGCTCTTCCTCCCTCAGGGCGTCCCTGGCCTGCAGCACGCTTTTTCGTATATTCACTTTGGCAGCCCTCCGTATTTCTCCCCCAGGTTCTCCCTGGTTCCGTCCGGATTCTCAATGGTGATGCTGTTCAGCTGGCCCCTTAAGTTGGCCCTGACATTGGCCACATATTCCTTGCGCAGCCTGTCCTGTTCCTCTTTCTCCTCTGCCGTCAGCCCCTCGCTCTGGGACTTATGGTACAGTGCATTGATACGCGCTATTTTTTCATCCATATTCATGATTGATCTGCCATCTCCTTTTCTCTCGGACTTGCGGTTCGCATATATGTCAATAATCTCACACATAAGCTGCGGCAATTCCGTGTCTTTGCTATCGAAAAAACATCAGCTGAAATTTAATGATTATGCCAGTCACAGGAAGTAAAGTTTTCATCAAAACGGTCATAGGCAGCGCAGAACAGGTCGCCTCCCCATCCATCCGAGAACTGGAATTCCAGGAACCTGCCATTCAGGGCAATGCCCTCCGGAATGATTGATTGATACAAACCATCAAAATCGAACATGGGGAACATTTTCCTAAGCTTTCCCTCTACATCAACTTTGGACAAGGTGCCATTGTTTGGCTTTCCACAAAAATCATTCCCCCATTCGTACATAGCCTCTTCGGTATCATAAATGCTGTCTATATCCTGTTCCTCTAAACTTCCTGGTATGATTGCCTCTTCAATCTCCCAGAACGGGTATTCACAATCTTCCAGGTTTTCAAACAAATGATACAAGATACAATCATTTATCTGTTTTACATTTTCCTGAATTTCTTTCTCTTTCTGATTATAGTATTCTGTGAGGCCTTCGGCAATAGCAGCACCGTCTTCGCCTTTTCCTTTTAAGTAGGGAAACAAGGGTTGGAATTTGAAAGAGGTTTCTTTCTTCAATTCCTTTAAAATATAATCCAAATCAGAATGAATCTCAATCTTTTTGTCGTTAAAGTCCTTATTTTCAAACACACCTGCAATCCCTAATGAAAAGGTTCCCTTCGCAAGAAATTTGCTGTCAGCATAAATGATTTCAATCATGTTCCGAGCCCTCCTAATGTTTCATCTTGTATCTCTATTATGTTCTGCTACACGCAATATCGTATTTTCATTTCTTTATGGTGTGAAATCCAGATACGCGGCAAGCGCTCCGCAGACGGCAATCCGTCATGGCGCATACTCTCTGGCGATAGCTTCGGCCACCCTTATGCCGTCCATGGCGGCGGAGACGATTCCCCCCGCATAGCCCGCGCCCTCTCCACAGGGATATAATCCACGGATTTCCGACTGTAAATCATCGCCCCGTCGTATCCTGACCGGGGACGAAGTGCGGCTCTCCACCCCTGACAGACAGGCATCCGGCCTGTTGAAGCCCGCTATCTGCCTGCCGAAGGCTTCCATTCCCTCCACGATGGCTTCATTGCATTCCTTCGGAAGAATCCGGCTTACATCCGCCCACACATACTGGCCTTTGCACTGGGGGGTAATTTCGGAAAATTCACCGCTTTCCTGTCTCCCGGAACGCCCCTCGTCTTTAGGAGATAGTATCCCTGTGGAGCCTGCCGGAAATTGCTGGCCATCCCCATTCACCCGTTCCCGAAACTCTCCGTACCGCTGCACCGGAATCTTTCCTCCGCCGATAGCATAGGCCTTTTCCTCCAGCCATCTTTGGAACCCGATACCCGCCAGGGGATGCTCCGACCCGAAATCCTCTGGCGTCACGGTGACGATGACCGCGCTGTTGGCATTCCTTCCATCCCTTCCGCTGTAGCTCATGCCGTTCACTGCCGTGCGCCCCTCCTCGGAAGAAGCGTTTACCACATACCCTCCGGGGCACATGCAGAAGGAATAGACCCCTCTGCCATTCCCGGCCTTCGCTGTCACTTTATAAGGCGCCGCCCCCAGTTCTCCCGGTTCCTCCATACCATACTGGCTCTCATTTATCATAGACTGTGGATGCTCCACCCGCAGTCCCACCGCAAAGGACTTCGCCTCCATGGGGACGCCCCTGTCATGAAGCATGGAAAAGGTATCCCTGGCGCTGTGGCCGATTGCCAGCACCAGCCGCCCGCAGTCCAGATGCCCGCCGCCCTCGATTTCCACGCCGGTGACCCTTCCGTCCCTGATGCACAAGTCCTTCACCTGGCTTTCAAAGCGCACTTCGCCACCCAGTCGGACAATCTCCTCCCGCATCCCTTTCACTACCCGGCAAAGAACATCTGTTCCTATATGAGGTTTCGCCTCATAACAGATACTCTCCTTCGCGCCGAATTTCACGAAAGTCTCCAGCACTACCCTGTTCCGGCCATCCTTATCCTTCACCAGCGTGTTCAACTTCCCGTCCGAAAAAGTTCCCGCGCCGCCCTCGCCAAACTGCACGTTGGAGGACGAATCCAGCCTTCCATTCTCCCAGAACGCCTTCACATCCCTCTGCCGTTCCTCCACGCATTTCCCCCGTTCCAGCAATATCGGCCGATAACCGTGCACCGCCAGGAAATAGCCGCAGAACAATCCCGCAGGCCCTGTTCCCACAATGACAATGGGCAATCTGCCCACGCGGCTTCCCGGTTCCGGGAAACGGTAAATCTGCTGCTGGGATTTGCATACCAGGTTCTCTTTCCCCTGGAATCTGCGCAGAATCCTGCTCTCCTCTTTCACCTCCAGATCCAGCGCGTAAATATAGAAAATCTCCGGCTTCTTCCTGGCGTCGATGGACTGGCGGACTATCCTCATCTGCCGGATGTCCCCCGCCGGAATCCGCAGCATCCCCGCGGCCTGTGCTTTTATGTCGGCTCCTGAATGCCCTGCGGGAAGCTTTACCTGATTGACACGAAGCATCTTACACCTCCCCTTTCGCCGCAGCGCACCCGGCCAGGTAACCGCTGCACCACGCCCACTGCAGGTTGTAGCCGCCGCACTTACCGTCCACATCCAAAATCTCCCCGGCAAAATAGACCCCCGGCGCTTTCCTGGACTCCAGCGACTCCGTCAGCTCCTCCAGCGGTATCCCTCCGGCGCATACCTGTGCGCTGTCATAGCCGTTGTTCCCCACTACGTGAACCCGCCAGTCTCTGCACAACCGGTATACCTCCGCTACCTTCTCCCTGTCTGCCACAGCAATGTCTTCCGTCGCCTTCAGGCCCGCCAGCCGCGCAAACAACAGCATCAGCTTCTTATGAAGCATTCCCGTAAAGAATTCCTCCACCGTCCTCTCCCCCTGCAAAAGCTCCCTGCGGGCACACAACAGTCGGAAATCCTCCTCCGAATAATCCGGCAGAAAATCAATGCGCATCTCCACGCCCTCCCCAGGAGAACGCTCTTCCGTCCCGAGATTCGGGCCGAGATTTTCCCTGCGGCGCCCCTTTCTCTCAGATGCCTGTCCATTGGCCGCGGCCTCACCTCCGCCCGCCAATATGTAATTCACCACCCGGCTCAGCTGGAAGACCGGAATCCCCGAAATCCCCTGCTCCGTCAGCTGTAGCTCACCCCGCTCCTCCGCCACGGGTACGCCTTTCCGGAACACTGTCAGCCGTGCCTCCGCCCTGACACCAGCCACAGACTTCAGATACTCCTCCCGGCATTTCAGCTGCACCAGCGCCGGAACCGTGGGAACCAGGCTATGCCCCAGCTGCCTGGCCAGCTCATGCCCGCTGCCGTCCGACCCTGTCCTGGGAGCCGCCTTGCCCCCACAAGCCAGAACCACACGGTCGAAGGAAAATACGCTGCCCTTCCCCCGCAGTTCCATCCGCCCTGTCCTCCGGTTCCTTCCAATCCGCTCAATCCTACAGTCCGTCACCACTTCCACACCGGCAGCCGCCACCTCATAGCGCAACACGTCCAGCACCGCCGAAGCCTGCTCACAGGCCGGATAGAGATAGCCGTTCCTGCTCTTTATCATCAGCCCTATGCCCTGGAAAAAGGAAACCGTCTCCACCGTGCCGAACCTTCCCAGACAATCCGCCAGAAAAGCCGGGCTGCCGGTATAATATTCCTCCAGATCCAGCTTCTCGTTTCCCAGATTGCACTTGCCGTTACCGGTAGACAGTATCTTTTTGCCCAGTCTATCGTTCCCTTCCAGTAAAGTGACCCTAGCTCCCGATTCCGCCGCGGCGATTGCCGCCATCATCCCCGCCGCTCCGCCGCCTACGATACCTACCGTATTTCCATCCATGACCTGCTCCTCTTTGCCATATACTCCGTATCTTCATGCATTGCTGCCATCATTCTGCCACATCCATCGACTTTCCCCGTTCCTTCCCAATCATGCCAGGCACTTCCTATGCCTGTCCCTCACCAGCCATGCCAGGAACCCCTTACGCCTGTCCCCCTGCACCTCTTTTGTCTGTACAAACTTCACCCGAATCTGCCATATGCTCCCTTAACTGGAATAATTCTCCAGGAAGCTGTACAAAGCCTCCTCATCCTTGATCCACATCATATCTATGATACTCTGCTGCACATCGTTCGGCAGAGAGTCCAGCCTGATGTCCGTCTCGATATACACCGTCTGCATGTCCTCCAGATAGACGATCACCTCATTGTCATAGACCGCCAGATAGAAGCTGCTGCTGGGCTGCACGAACTTGTAGTTCATCCGCACTACCACCCGTTCCCTGGAAAAGGACAGCACTTCCAGCCCGATGAAGCCCCGCTCCAGCTCGGACAGCGGCGGAAAGGACTCATAGACCTCCATGGCCTGCAGGAACTGCTCCCGGTTCATGCCCACATACTTATCCGGCAGCCTCCAGGTAGTCTCCACCACCGTGTGGTACAGGATGTCCGTCTCCTCCAGCACATATTCCGTATCCACGCAGAGGGTCTCCGGCGTGAACAGGACTTCCTCCGCTTCCGCGGAAGGATCCGTTGGCTCCGGAACTGCCTCGGCCTGCTGCGTACCGCTCTCCAAAACCGGCTCAGGCCCGGCCGCCTGAATCCCCTGGTCTCCCACGTCCGGCTCCTCCACAGAGTCTTCCGCTGGAGCCGGACTTTCCTGGGGCAATCTATCCAGATAAAAGAAAGGGGAACTCTTCACCCCCGCATAAAAACCAATCCCCAGCGCCAGCAGGGGATATATTAGGAACAAGCTGATACTTTTTACATATTTCATAGCAATCACCCCGGATTTCATTTTCCATTGGTAATCCATTCCTGAGATTCCCTATCCATTGGTAATCAGTATCAGCTATTTTACATCCATTTATTCACTTATGCAGAACTTTCTGCCCCACAATCCAACAGCCTGTCCAAACAGGCGTTCTCCCTCTACCGATAGACACGAAGCAGCTGTCCCAGCATCCCAATCAGCCGTCCTCCGGAGATAGCCTCCAGCTCCTGCTCCTTAAAGTTCCGCAGCAGCAAAAGCAGCACCCAGTACACCGCACCGGACACCGCGAATGCCACAAGAAGCATCACCAGGTTCCCCAGCTGAGGCGACAGGAGCTTTCCCATGAGCAGACAGATCAGCCCCGCCACGCCGCCCGCGCCCAAGGGAACCACCAACGTGCCCAGCCAGTCCACCTTCACCCGCATCTGCCGGAAGGAAAGCGCCCCCAACAGGACGCAGAACACCGCCGCCCCAGCCACGCCGCCATATACCAAAGACAGCCCCCCAATCTTCCCCATGGTCGGCAGGACCACCACCAGGAACAGCGTATCCGCAGCACAGGCAGCCGTCAGTATCTGATATCGCTTCCCCACCACATGCAGAAGCCGGCCGAAATACCCGGAAAGCGCCACGAATGCCACCACCGCGGAACCTCCCTGCAGCATCTTCGCCACTTCCCCGGCATTCGCCTCGCTGAGCAGCCCTGCCATCTGCCCGCTCATGACGGCTATGAAAACCGCCAGAAAGACGCCGTGCACCAGGCAAATGTGGGCACCGCTCTGGAACACCATCCTCGCGAAGCGGGTCTCTTCCCTTTTAAAGCTCAGGAACACCTTGCCGATGGTCGGCAGCACCGCTATGAATATCAAAGCCGCGCAGACACCGCAGACCACCAGATACTTCCCCGCATACAGGCCATACTCCAGCGCCATGCCGCCCTCGTCCTCCGCGGACCTGGTCAGGAAGAGCAGCCCCAGGACAACGGGCAGGAACAGCAGAAACTCCGTCATGAGCTGGGGCCATCTGCTGTTGTGCAGAAACCCGATGCATTCCCAGACGGAGTCCGTGGAGTACATCCCCTCCTGCCTGGCCCGTTTCTCGGAATTGCGGCTCACCTTATAGATAAGCCCCAGAAAAAGCAGCACCAGCAGTTCCGCAAGGACGATGCCGATGGCCACCCCCATCCCGCCGTACATGTATACCACATCCTTCTGCCGCAGCAGGCTGCTCACCTTCTCTCCGTAGCTGCCCAGTATGTGGCCGAACAGCACGCCGAAGCCGCACAGGAATATCTGCCGCAGGATGCCCGAAACCGCCCTGGGAAACTCCGAGCCTTCCCCCTGGAAGCATCCCGTCAGCACAGCGGAGACCGACCTGAGCAGCACAACAGGAGAAAGCACCATCAGAATCAGCCCGCTGTGGGGCATCTTGAACGCTTTCGCGATTCCACTCGCAGCCAACAGCAAAAGCAGGCTTCCCACCAGCCCTGCCGCCGCCTGGAATACTATGACGCTGTTCTGCATTTTTCTGCTGTTCCGGTACTGTCCTTTATTCTTTCTGCTGCGCAGCAGCCTCCCCAAAGCATCCGACAGGCAGCCGCTCAACGCAATCCACAGCAAGGCGCAGGATTCTGCCGCCACTGCCAGATAGGCGATTCCCTCATCCCCTATATGCTTTCCAATGATAGATATCGTAATCAGCATCAGGATATCGGAAAACGCTTCCGCCTGACGCCTCTTTGTCTCCGCCTGATTCATCCGCTGTCCCTCAGTCAATCTCTCGTAATGCCCAAACCTGTCAATATCCCTTCCTGCTTCTGCTCCATCCGCGCCCTCTCCCCATCTTCCATATGGTCATAGCCGCACAGATGGAGCATGCTGTGGGCCACCAGGAACGCGAATTCCCGCCTGACGCTGTGGCCGTACTCCCCTGCCTGTTCATAGACCTTGTCCAGGGATATCATGATATCCCCCAGCACCAGCTCCCCTGTCTCAGGGTCAAAATAATCCGCTTCGCTGTCCTCGTCGATGTCGAAGACCCCTTCCTCCCCGAAATCTACATTGGGAAAAGAGAGCACATCCGTCTCCCTGTCAATGCCTCTGCACTCCCTGTTCAGCTCCCGGATTCCCTCATTGTCCGTCAGCACAAGATTCACCTGCGCCTCATAGGGACATCCCTCTTCCTCCAGGACCGCCCCGCATACCAGCTCCACCGTCTCCTCCACCGGAAAGGGAAGGCTCTGGTCCGTCTCATTTTCCATAAAAATACGCATGACAATGCCCCTCTTTTGCTATCTGCCTCTTCTGTGCCCGTCCTTCTGCCGTTCCCTGCGGCTCCTGGCCGCTTCCTTTCCCTCAAAGTCCTCATACGCCTTGACGATTTTCTGCACCAGGGGATGGCGCACCACGTCCTTGCTGGTAAAGGTGCAGAAAGCGATGTCGTCAATCCCCTTAAGCACCTTTGAAGCGATATCCAGTCCCGACTTCGTCCCTGCGGGGAGGTCCTTCTGGGAATCGTCCCCCGTGACCACCACCTTGGAGCCGAACCCGATTCGGGTCAGGAACATCTTCATCTGGGCCGGGGTAGTGTTCTGGGCCTCGTCCAGGATGATATAGGCATTGTCCAGGGTGCGGCCCCGCATATAGGCAAGGGGCGCCACTTCTATCAGGCCCTTTTCCATGATCTTCGCAAAGCTCTCCGCCCCCATGATCTGGTACAGCGCGTCGTACAGGGGCCGCAGGTAAGGATCCACCTTGCTCTGCAAATCTCCCGGCAGAAAGCCCAGCTTCTCCCCTGCTTCGATGGCCGGCCTGGTCAGGATGATCCGGCCCACTTCGTCATTTTTGAAGGCAGTGATCGCCATGGCCATGGCCAGGTAGGTCTTGCCGGTTCCCGCAGGCCCAACGCCGAATACCAGCATATTCTTCCTGATGGCGTCCACATATGCCTTCTGCCCCAGGGTCTTCGGCTTCACAGGCTTGCCGTTCACCGTATGGCAGATGCAGTCGGCATCTATCTGCGCCAATTCTTCTTCCCGTTCTTCCATTCCTAATGTAATTGCGTAATCCACGTTCTGCTCCTCGATTTCGTTTCCTCTCCCGGAGATGATCGTAAGCTGCCTGAGGACTCCCTCGGCCCTTCTCACCATCTCTTCCGCTCCGGTAATCGCCAGTTGCCCATTGCGGTCCACGATTGCCACGCCGAAGTCCCGCTCCATCTTCTTCACATATGCGTCATGCATCCCGAATATCTTCCGCATATGCTCGGCGGACATATCCAGTTTTACTGTAAAATCATTCATTTGTTTCCGTTTCCCCGATATCTGTTTTTTGCGTCTGTACGCTCTTCCCAACCACTTCCCGCACCAGAAATTCGCCGACGGCCACCCAGGAAGCGCCGTCTTTTTCTATTCTAACATTTTTTTCAATAATTTGTACCCCTTTTTCCTCTAATTCTGCAAGAAAATCCATTAATTTTTGATTAAGAAGGGCTTTCGCCTGGTCCAGCGTATATTCATATTCCACATTCTGGTACTCCCGATAGGTCACCGTGCCCCAGAACACGGGCACCGACAGCTTTTCGAGCACCAATGGCCTGCTCTCCCTGATCAGGCTGTCGTATACCAGGAAGGGGACGTCGTCGGGCAGATCCCAGGACTTTCCGCCCAGTTTTATGTAATGATGCGTCTTTTCCCTGCCGGTGTATTCCTTTTCGATATGGTCAAAAGGCAGGCTGTCGGAATACGCCATGGTATGCTCCAGCAGAATGTCCGCGTCCGCGTCCACATAGGTGTACTCCCGCACCGTGGCATCCTCGTTATAGACAGGCACCTTCCCCTCCACCAGCACGGTCCCCTGTTCCACCGTGTCGCCGATGGCCACCTGGGGGACGCCGCTGCGGACAATCATGGCCACCACCGTGCCGTCGTATTCCGCCACCAGATCCGTACCGGGCGTGGCGTCCGGCTTTTCTATGGTGATGGGGGCATCGTTCTCCTTCACATCTATCTGCAGCTTCGTGCCGTTCAGCTTCGCGGAGGCCCAGGTGATCTGGGGAAATGTCCTGCGGATCTGCTTCTCCAGTTCCTCGATGTCCAGCTCGTCTATGCGCATGCCTATCTTCACCTGGTTCTCTTTCAGGAAGCTCTGGAAGACATCCTCCGTAATCTGGTAGTTCCCGTTCAGCTCGATATCCCAGATGAAGAAAGAGGAGCAGATCCAGAAGGCAATCGTCAGAAACAGCCCCGCTACGAACATCTTCCGCTTCAAAAGCTTTGGCAGAAAAAAGGGCAGTCCATATCGTTCCAATACGGCTACCCTTGTCCCGGTCTTCTTCGCTATGGGCCGAAGCTCCCAAAAGCCCTTCAAGGTGATGTCCATGCAGTAGACATCGCCCTCCCGGACAATGTCCCACAGCAATATGCCTTTGTTGCTGCACAGGTTCATGAACCTCTCCGGGGAAAAACCCCAGACGCGGATGCGCAGGTACCCTTTCATGTACTTCAGAAATCTGATCATGGCATAACCCTTTCTATTCCAGTTCCGTCCCTATCCTTCCGGTCACGGGCGCTTTCGTTCCGGGGCCGCCGGGATTGCCCCTGCCATATCAAATGTACCTTATGCAGCTGATGCATCCGCTGATTTTCATGTCTTCGTTGGTGTAATAGTCAATGGAAAGCCTGGCCCCTTCAAAGCAGACCTGGCAGGTCTTGCCCTGGAGCAGTATCAGTTTCTCCGTATATTCCAGAATCCCCCGGTAGTTCTCCACCCAGGCCTCCCGGTTGCCGGTCAGGGTCACCTTCATCGCCCCCATGCAGATATCTTTCGGAAGCCGGAGGGAGTCTATCAGGGATTCTTTCCTTGCCTCGTTTTTCTGGATCCGGTCATTGTTTCTCTTCATGTTTCCATTATATTAGGATGGATTTGAAACTATGCACCAAGTTTTATGCCGATTCGCCGGAGCTTCCCTCTTTCCGCTATCGGCCTGGCGGCCAAAACGCAACCACATTTCCGCACCTTACCGAGGAAAGCCGCAGCCACCGCCCCAACAGGCCAGGGCGTGACACTGGATTTTCCGCCGGGTAATCCGGTTGCTTTTCCGCTTGGCTACCATATTGTAGTCTATTTGTGCCGCGCGCAAATGCCGTCATTGGACATAGCGGACGATTCCCTTGATGAGCGGCACCTTTTCCGGCTTCTCCGCCGTGATGGAGCAGGCCCTTCGATAGCGCTCCGATGCCTCGGCCGCCCGGCTCGGGTCATTGGCGTGGATTACAGCCAGCGGTTCGCCTGCCTCCACATAGTCTCCCACCTTCTTGCAAAGCACCAGGCCCACAGACAGGTCGATTTCGCTGTCCTTGGTCTCCCTGCCGCCCCCCAGGATCAGGGAACAGAGCCCCACCTCGTCGCAGACGATATGGCTTACATAGCCGCTTTCCGGGGCGGGAACCGGCTGGACGATAGCGGCTTTCGGCAGCATCTCCGGATGATATACCGCCTGGCTGTCTCCCCCCTGTGCCTCCACGAATTCCGCCAGCTTCCTTAAGGCGCTGCCGTCTGAGATTACGGCTTTCAGCATGGCTTCTGCCGCTTCGCTGTCTTCCGCCTTCCCTCCCGCCATCAGCATCTGGCTCCCCAGCGTCAGGCACAGCTCCACAAAATCCTCAGGGCCCTTCCCCTTCAGGGTATCAATGGCTTCCTTCACTTCCAGGGCATTCCCCACCGCATAGCCCAGGGGCTGATCCATGTCGGAAATCACCGCCACTGTCTTCCGCCCGGCGTTGGCACCGATCTTCACCATCTCCTCCGCCAGAGCCCTGGCGTCCTTCTCCTGCTTCATGAAAGCGCCGCTGCCCGTCTTCACGTCCAGCACGATGGCGTCCGCCCCGGCCGCCAGCTTCTTGCTCATGATGGAGCTGGCAATCAGGGACAGATTGTCCACCGTCGCCGTCACGTCACGGAGGGCGTAGAGCTTCTTGTCCGCCGGAGCCAGGTCGGCAGTCTGGCCCATAATGGCTATGCCGATGCGGTTCACGTTTTCAATGAATCGGTCTGTGGTAAGCGAAGTGGTGAAGCCGGGGAAGCTCTCCAGCTTGTCAATGGTCCCGCCGGTATGTCCCAGCCCCCGCCCGCTCATCTTCGCCACGGAAATGCCGCAGGCCGCCACCATGGGCGCCAGCGCCAGCGAAGTCTTGTCCCCTACGCCGCCGGTGCTGTGCTTGTCCACCTTCACGCCGTGAATCTCGGACAGGTCCAGCCTGTCGCCGCTGTCCGCCATGGCCATGGTCAGAGCCAGCGTCTCCTGCTGGGTCATCTTCTGGAAATAGATTGCCATCATCAGGGCGGATACCTGGTAATCGGGAATCTCCCCTTTGGTATAGCCCTCTATGAAATAAGCTATCTCCTCTTTGGTGAGTTCACCGCCGCTTCGCTTTTTCATGATGATATCATACATCCTCATATTCTCTTGCCCTCCTGTTTCGCTTTATCGTCCCTCCATACTCTCTTTCCCATACAGCCGCACAGGCCCCAGCAAGCCGCTGGGAGGAATCTGCATATAACTTGACAGCCCGTCCTGGATCCTGTGGACCAGCGTATTGCAGACTTCCACCTCAATCAGACTGCTGCCCGCCCTGGCTGCTTCGGAGATATCCCATCGGTAAGGCGGACAGATGCGCATGCCAAGGTCTCTGCCATTGACTGTCAGTTTTGCCGTGACGCCCACACGCCCCAGATCAAGTGCCACATTGGCGTCATTCCCCAGACGAAGCTGCGTCCTATACCGCATTCTTCCCGAAAAACGGGGCCAGCCTTCCTTGCCGGTGATGGAGAACAGTTCCGACTGTTCCTTTACCTTCCGGAAAAGCTCTTCCTTCCCCTGCTCCAACAGTTCGATGTCCCAGACAAGCGCGGGAGCGTCCAGTTCCTTCCATTCTGTCCGGGGCGAAAATCCCTCCAGAACGGTCTCCGGAAAGGCATCAAACAGCAGCAGCTCAGACTGATACGGCACAAGCCGCACCTGTACCCGTCCGTCCACCGTGAAACCTCTGCTGATTTTCCCATGCAGCAGATCCAGCCTTAAGAAATCTCCCTTACAGGGCAGCTCAATCACCTCGTCCACTTCCCCCTGTACACCTTCCCAGAACAGCATGAACCAGGAGGTCTCTCCCCTGACGAAATGGCCGATGCGCAGATAGGGTGCTTCCGTGGTATACAGATGGGCAAGCCCCCGCTCCCTGACAACAGCAGCCAGGCACCCCAGGTCAAGAGCCTCTCCTCCCATAGGTCTTATAGTTCCCCCTTCTGTCAGCCAGAACACCGGGAGTCCTTTCCCCGTAAACGCCTGCACCAGCCGATGCAGCTTCTGCGGATAGCGCTCCGCATAGGGAATCACCAGGAAACGATGGGCATGTCCGTTCACCATCAGCTTCCGATTCTCCACCTTAGCCTTCTCCAGTGCATCCAGCGGCAGAATGTCAAAGTCGATATGAGCATCATACAATGCTTTCGCGGCCCCATCCATGTCCCGGAAGCCGGGCGTACTCATCCATTCCGCTTCTGCCATATAGAAAATGCTCCCGTCCGTCTGCAGCTCTGCGCCTTCCAGCAAGTGGCTCATCTGGTTCACATATCACATCAGCTTCGAAAATCCCTCAAACTGAGGATTGTTTCCCTTTCCATAAAAATGCGGCGGACAGTCCGGATCCGGATACAGATCCGTGAAAGCATGAGGGACGAACCGGTTGCTTCCCCGAACCAGGAGAAAATCCATGAGCCATTTCATACAGGCCGTATCCTCCGCCCACCCGTATGCTCCAAACACCTCGCACATGGCGGCCCCCTTCATCCGCGGCTCCACCCTTGCCAGGGATGAGCCCAGCTTCGGCAGCACGTAATGGAAGAAAGCGTTTCCCGCCTTTCCGCCCGAAACGGAAGCTGACACCCCATAATCCGCAAACCCCGGCATCACCTGATGGAGCACGATGTCAATCCCGCTCATGTCCTGGCCGCTGAGAGACCGGAAATATCATGTCCTTCTTCCTGGCTTCTTCCAGAATCACTGTCATGTCATCCCACCAGCTCTGTCTCCCAAAACCCTCATGGGGCCTGGATTCCACGCAGAAAGCTCTGCATCCGCTGTCCCAGACCTTCTGGATACGTTCCGGCAGCCCCTCCCTTCCGCCTTCGTGCATCCACAGGAAAGGAAGCAGATAATTTCCTTCTTTCCCCTCCAATACTTCTTTCAACCGCTCGTCCATTTTGCTTCTCCTATTCCAGTTCCGCATCTGCCCCGCCCAGTACCCAGGCATAGTCTTCTCTTCCTATTTCGGCATCGGCACGGGAAACTTTACCGAAAGCTCCTATCAGTTCCAAATAACCACCGTTTTTTGCATCTATGCCCTGTCAGCCCGACCTTTATCCTTTCAAAATATAGAAATAATCCTGCAGCAGCAGCCAGTTGGCCCGAAACCACTGCATAATCTGCCAGTAGCCGCAGCCCCGCAGGTTGTACTCTTCCATCAGCCGAAACTTGGCCTGAAGGCTGCGCACATCCTCGAACCACACCTCATGCCCGACTCCGTTCTCCTCATAGGTAAAGTAGGGGCTCTCCGCCAGGCTGTCGAACCGGATCTCCGCCCCATGCTCCACCGCAATCCGCACAGCCTGTATATTATTTATAGTGGAAGCTTTGGTGACGCCCTTTTCATAGGGGAGCGGCCAGTCATAGCCATAATTCGGAATGCCTAAATCAATCTTCCCGGCAGGGATCTCCGTCACCGCATATTCCACCACCCTGCGAACCTGGTTGATGGGCGCCACCGCCATGGGAGGGCCGTAGGTATAGCCCCATTCAAGCCACGGGTGATTATGACAGTCACAGTATATTGCAATATTATCACATATGTCATGCTTTGACAACAATCGCATCGAATCCCGCTGCCTTAAGTTTGTCCGCCATGGCCTTTGCATTGCTGGCTACGGAATACGCTCCCACCTGCACGCGCAGCAGCTCCTTCCCGCCGCCTGTCGGGGTCTCCGCCCCAGGCGCTGCCGCCTCCTGGTCCTCAGGCCCCGCCGATGCCTGCGCCCGCTGGCCGGTGATGCCGTACACGATGGCCTCTGCCATCTTCTGGCAGTCGTAGAGCTGCACATCGTCCTTGTCATCGACAAAGCAGCACTCCACCAGCATGGCGGGGGCATTCGTCTTCCGCAATACATATAAGCCTGCATTGTATTTCACGCCGCGGCTCTTGAACCCAAGGCCCGAGATGGCCTGGCACACCTGCTCCGCATACTTCCTTGCCTTGCTGGCCGTGCTGTACACCCATGTCTCCACCCCGGTGGTCCTGCCGTTGCCCACAGGGTCGTTGGCCGCGGAATTGAAATGGATGGACACGTCCAGGTCCACCTCATGGCTGTTGCACCGACCAACTATCTTCGCGAGGACGTCCGACTGGCCCTTCCCGTCCTCGCAGGTGCAGTCGTATACCGTGTGCCCCAGCTGCCGCAGCTGGCCTACCACGGCGTCCTTCACCAGCCTTGCTTCCGTCGACTCCCGCAGGAACCCAACTACCCCGCATGCCACTTTCCCGTCCGGGTTGTGCCCGGCATGTACGTTTATCCTCATAACCTCTCCTTTCCGCCCGTCATCGGGCAATAAGACAGGGGGCCTTGGCCCCACCCTCATCTGCCTTCCAGCTCCGGCAGCCCGGCCAGCGATGTGGCAAAAGATGCCACGCCAGCGAGCGCTGCTGTCCCGATGACCGTACCCCAATTAACTTCCATAATCGTAGCCGCCACCGGGAGCATCGCCACCATAGTCTGCGCCATTGTCTTCACTGCCCTGACCCCAGCTCTCTTCCACCATTCAATCCAGTCTCTTTTCATACAAGTCTCCTTTCTTATTTCAATATAAGCACCAGCACCGCGCCAATGATCGCACCTACAACTGTTGTAATCACTGACGTGATGACTGCCATCTTAAGCTGTTTGCTGTCTTTTGCCGGTTCCTTCTCAATCTCATCAATCCGGCTGTTCTGCTTCTCGATGAGGTTCCCCTGCCGCTCGATTGCCGCCAGCATGTTCTCCATGTTCACGGCCATGCGCTCCACGGACACGGTCAGCCCATGGATTTCCTTGATGTTTTCTTCCAGCGTGTCGATTCGGCTGTTCTGGCGCTTGTTCTCGTCATCGCGCCGCTTCCCCTCGGCTTCTATCCGCCGGGCGAACTCGTCATGCTCCTGTCTTGTTATGTAGTTCCCGTCCATCAGCGTCCCTCCTGTCATTATGCTTCTATGGTACATCATTTCGGGAGGACCGTTGTGCCAGCCGACTTCCCTCGCTTCCCTTCTCCTTGTCCTGATGCCCATCCGCCCTTCTTCCTACGGCCCCGCCCTGATCAGCAGCATCCTGCATCCCTCCTTCCATCCATCCTGGAACCCATGGCCGCTATCAGGCGCATGGGAACGCGGCTGAGCCATAGTCAATGCCGCTGGCCGCTGACATCGCCATAATCTGCGTCCTGTTGCCGCTTGCCAAGAACCTGAACTTGCCGCCCCTGTCGGTCTTTACAATAAAGGGGATTTCGGAGGCGGCACCCTCTATATACCCTATCGTGGTCCACGCCGTGACATTGCCCTTCGCCTGGGCCTCTAGGTACACGAAGCACCACCCATTCTTTATATAGGCCTTCGATGATGACGTATATATGTCCATGCATGCATTCGATGCCGCCGTTATCGTCCTTGCCCCTGACGCAGATGCCGCGATCCCGTCCAGCTTCTTCTTGTCCGCCGCGCTCATCAGGCCATTGGCGGTCTGGGTGGCGACCGCTGTGGTCGTGGCGTTCACCCCAGGAAGACCTCGTGGGCCAGTGTCCCCTTTAGGCCCCTGCGGCCCTGTCGCACCGGTGGCACCAGTGTCCCCTTTAGGCCCCTGCGGGCCGGTGGCCCCTCTTGCCCCGGTGTCCCCTTTAGGCCCCTGCGGCCCTGTCGCACCTATAGGCCCTTGGGACACAGAAAGGTCGATTGTCCCGTCCCCGCTCTGGTTCGTAGTGAACGACCCCTTGACCTCCCCTCCCTGCCTGATCGTTATCTTGCCGTTCCCTATGCCTGGCCTGTCCGACAGGTCGTTATAGCTTCCGGAGAAGGCCACCGCCTTAAGGTCGGAGAACCACTTCATGACTTTTCCGAAAATGAGGGACAGCTTCTCGCCGCTCTTAATGTTTTCCCTGGCGGCGGCCTGCGAGAAAGTCGGAGTCTGGTCATTCGTAGGGACATTGGGCACATTCCCCAGCCCCACCTGCTCTTTTGTCGCATTATGGGGATTGTCTGTATCGGCAAGATGTGTTTCCACGAAGCCTTTTGCCCCAACCACATCAGACCTGATCTGCGACACCTCCTCTTTGATGCCCTTCGCTTCTTCAAGCGTCGCGTCAAGATGCTCTTTATCTTCTAGGACATCTTTCGCCCTCTGCGTAGCATCCCTGCATTCTTCAGCAGCCTCGTTCGCATCCTCTGTCGCATCTTTTGCACCCTTGATTGCCTTTCCCGTCTCCTCCTGGCGCTCTCCTTCTTGGCTCTGCCTTATCCCCTCCTGCCTTCCCCTTTCCAGTTCTGCAGCGATCCGCCCCTCCTCGTTCTTATCCCGGATCCCTTCCTCCCTTTCTCTTGCTTCTTCCGCCACCACCCTGGCCGCTTCTGCTAACTTGATTCCTTCCTCTGTCAGGATGACCATCTTCTTCGTTTCAAGCATGTCATCGATATATTTCTGTACCTTCCGGTCCAAAAAGGTCATCTCATTTGAAGACTCGATTGCCCTCTCATCTCTCATGCTTTGTTCTATTTCTATCGTGAACACTGCCGATGATAAGATCAATTCTCCATTCTCGTCCCGCATCTCTATATCGCAATAAGCAGTTCCTGCTGCTGCCAATGCTTGATTCGTCAGCTGTACCATTACGCGGTTGTCCTGCTTTGCGCATTCGTTATAGCAGAACTTACCATCTGGTTTCTTTATGTTCGCGATCAGCATCACATCATCAGGTATCTGGAATTCGGTCCCGTTATTCATCAGCTGGACTCGAATATATCTTGTCGCTTTATCCCCCTGCTTTGCAGATGCCATGTAATACTGCGTTTCCCCGTACAGGTCTATCTGCACATCTGTTATCATCTTCATATTTCATTCCTCCTCACTCACTTCTTCTAAACCCAGCACCCCATCTACGATTTTTAGTCTCCAAATCGTTCCGTTTTCATCAGCGATGTCATTCTTTGACCTTTCCATTCCCTCGACTGCATCCTTTATCCTGCCGTCCATTTCCTCCTTCGCTTCATCCACCGCACCATTCATCATGCCTGCAGTTACATATTTTCTTGATATCTCTTCCAATATTTCGTTCTTCGATTCTTCAATATCCCTTTTTGCCTTTGCTTCTGTTTCATAGTTCTCCAGTTGATTATCCATATATCTTTTTACTTCATTTGCCGCTTCTATAGCAGCCATATTCGCAACCTCTTCCGCTTCACCTTTTCCAAGAAACATGCCCGATACATCTTCCAGGATTTCTGTCTTCGTTCTTTCCAGTGAAATCCTGACTTCCTCCGATATGTTATCCGATTCCTTGTCCATGGTCTTCAACGCGTTCGCCGTAGATGCACCGATTGCTTCTTCCACCGCTTCGGCCTTCAGCTCCTGCTGGATGTCAGCAAATGTCTTCTTCGCTGTGGAAAGCTGGCAGGTGTTGCCCTGGGGCGACTGTGGATATTCCACAATCTGCACAATCCGCATCTTCTCCTTGATGCCCCGTGTCTTCGACACCAGCGTCACCACATCTCCCAAACTGTAGTCAAGGATGTCCTTGTACTCCTCCGATGCCTTTGCAAGGTCAATCACATCAGCATCATAAGTCACTGTCGGCCGGCATATCTCCGCCAGCTTCAGCTCCGCGTCCTCTCTCAACGAATCTGCCAGCGTGTAGCGCTCATCTTTCCACACCTTCATCAGCTTCTTCTTGCTGTAGGAATAGTTTTCCACATAGTCCTTTCCGTCGATGTCGATGGTCAGGCCGTCCTTGCCAATCGGCTTCAGCTGTGTGAAGAATCCGTTCGTCGTCATCGTGTAGGATGGCGGCTGCCGCAGATTGACCGCTTCCATGAAATACACCCCTTTATCCCCGCCTATCTGCTCATATATGTCGATGACCTTTTCCTTCGTGTGATACTCCACTTCCACCTTGTATGTGCTGATGCACTGCCCGATTATATCCAGCGCTGTGCACACGCTGTCCTTCCGTATCGTCCTTTTCTTCGTTGTTCCGCACTTCCTGACCTTCCATCCGGTTCCCTGTAGCGCCACTTCCAGGCATCCGGTGACGGTCTGTTCTATTGTCTCGAATGACGCGAACTGCTTCCCCTGTAATTCTTCCAAGTTCAGCACTGCCTTGTATTTCATGTACTGCTTCGACGTGCTGATTTCTTTCAGGACGAATTCGTCTTCCTGTGTCACGATGTAGCATTCGTTCTTCAGGTACTTCACGCCTTCTCCATTCTTCGGATATTTAAAGGATAGCTCCTTGTCCCCATCCGCCAGCTTCTTCTTGATCGCCATCTGGGCATAGTCTTTCAGAAGGCACATGCGGACGTGCTCTTGTGAAAATACCTGCATCTTTCCCCCTCCTCATATCCACATCGGACTGTATCTGATTTCGATGTCGCACTTATTGCTGCTGAAAGTTATGAGATTCTCCACACCGTTCACCAGCACCGGGAATTCCCACATATCGCAGTCCCCAAACTTGTTCATTCCGTCCTCCGTGACCGTCCCCTTTTCCCCATCGATGATGACTTCCACATCTCTCTTCAGGTCGCCAATGGTGATGTCGTATTCCCCAAAGCCTGAAATCGTCAGCTGCTGAAGGTTTGTTGTCGGATGCACAATGATGATGCATGGCGCTTTGCGCGTTCCCAGCGTCGTGAACCTCGCTTCGCGCACTCCTGTGTATGTATTGACCACTTCCGCATCCGTCAGATAACCGTTGAATTGCAGCGTCAATATGTATCGGTTCGCCTGCTTCGTCTTTGCCAGGCTATTTGACGTGATGTCGCCGATATACCTGCCCTTGTAGCCATCCAGCGCCAGCTCCGTCCGTTGCGTCATCAATGCGAGCATTTCAGATACCGTCCGGACGATTTCGCTGCGCCCACTCCCCCGAAAGAGTATGGTCAGCTTCAGCGTCCCATACTGGACTTCTGTTTCAAATTCGTGCGGAGTGGCCGCGCCTTCCAGCCACTCCGTATTGGCGCTGAAGGAAGGGGGCTGAAGGTCTACCGTCAGCTGCTTCGCATTGTATTTCCTGATGTCGATTCCGTTCACCTTCATCCGCTCTTACCTCCTCCGCTCATATTCTTTGATGATGTTGTCTGCCACAAGCTCCGTCGTCTTCTCCGCGATCACTTCTCCGTCCATCTCATTGACCACCGTCACCTGGATCCTGAACGACTGCCGAAGCTGCTCGAACTTGCTGTCAAGCAGCGCGGACAGCTGCTCGTAGAACGGCGCAAGCGGAAGGATTGCTTCGGCTCCGGCTTCCCCGCCTGCGAATAGCGTCGTCCCGTTCCCGCCGAAAAGCGTCGGCTCCGTCATGATGCCGCCGTTCCTGTACCATTCGATAGAAAAGTGCGGCACTGATGGCGGATTCAGGCTGAAGCTGCCGCTGATTGTCGGATGCGGAAGTTTCAGTTTCGGCAGCGACCACTCAAAATTAAAGAATCCTTTTATCTTGTCTATCGCATTCTTTACGGTGTCCCGCGCCGTGTTTATAGGCGTCGCAATCGCGGTCTTGATGCTGTTCCACACGGATGTCACCGTGGACTTCACGCTGTTGAAGACGGAAGACACCATGGATTTGATGGTGTTTATCGCCGTGGACACTGCGGTCTTCGCCGCGTTTATCGGTGTCGTGACAGCTGTCTTCACTGCATTCCACACCGATGTCGTCGTGGACTTGATGCCGTTCCAGATGGATGACACCGTGGACTGTACCGCATTGAATACCGATGTCACCGTGTTCTTGATGCCGTTCACCACTGTCGTGATTGCGCTGCTGATGGCATTCCAGACCGTTTCCAGCACTGACTTTATTGCGTTTATCACTGTCGTGATGGTGTCCCTGATGGCATTCCAGACCGTGCTGATGGCCGTGCTGATGGCATTCCAGGCCGCTTCCAGCACCATCCTGATGGCTTTCATCACGGTGTCCAGCGTGGCCTTCACTGCTTCGATTGCCGTGGATATAGTGGTCTTTATGGTCTCCCATACAGACATCACCGTGTCCTTGCAGTTCTCCCATATAAACCGGAAAGGCGCTGTTATCAACTCGAAGGCTGCGGAAAACAGTTCCTGTATGAACATGATGGCGACTTGTATCACGTTCATGATGGTGTTCCAGATGTCTTCCACCACTTCCCAGCATGACGTGAAGATGCCGCTTACTGCCTGCCACACGTTATTCAGCCATTCAGATACGGTCGTGTATATCATGTTCCATATATTCCCGAAGAAGGATGAAATGCCTTCCCATACCGTACTGACGATGCTTGAAATCGCTTCCCATGCAGCGGACAGTACCTGCTGGATGACTTCCAGCGCCCCGCTGAAGATTGACTTTATCGTCTCCCACAGCCCCGTGAAGATGCCCTTGATGCCCTCCCCTGCTTTCGTCAGGTCAAGCGTGAACACTCCCACGATGAAATCTATTACACCCTGAAATACTGTCTTCAGGTTCCTGAAGATGTTCCCCACCGTCTCGAAGACCGTCTGGAAAATCGGAAGCAGCGTGGCCGTCAGCCAGTCCACAATCGGTTTCAGCACGTTGTCCCATAGGTTTTGAAGTATCTCTATAACACGGCTTACCACAGGGATGATTGTCTGGTTCCATATCGTGTACAATCCTTCCCATGCCGCCATCACGGTCGTCATTATGAAGTCGGCCAGCGGCAAAAGCACCATGTTCCACAGCATCGTCAGCGTCTCCGCAAGGAATGAAAACACTGGTTCCAGTACGCTTCCGATGAATTCACCCAGCGGGCGCAGCACGTTCTCCCATAGGTTTTGAAACGTGGTCAGCAGGTTCGGCAGCACCGTCCCCGCAATCCATTCCAGTGCCGGAATCAGGATGTCCTGCCATGCCGACGTCAATGCGCCCATGACGAAGTCCGCCAACGGCTGAAGCATCTTCATCAGGCTGTCCCATGCCGCCCGCAGGTCTGGAAGCACTGTGCCGGTTATGTATTCCAGAATCGGTTGAAGGTTTGCCTTGAAGGTGTTCCATATCTCCATCAGGGAAGCCTTGACATCTTCATTCGTGATTGCCACATACGCAAGCCCCGCCACCAGTGCAGCGATTGCTGCCACCGCTATCCCGACCGGGCTTGTTATCGCCGCCAGGATGGTCGAAAATGCCCCCGTCGATGTCCCGGCGCCGGCTGCCCCGAATCCCAGCTTCGCGAACGCTGCGGACAGCGTCCCCAGCCCGGAGGACACGGACGCACTAAAGGTCACCAGCTTGCCGACCACCAGCAGCAGCGGGCCAATCGCCGCCACGACTGCCGCCACGGCCACGATGGCCTTCTGCGTCCCTTCGTCCAGGTTCGCGAACCTGTCCACAAGGTTCGACACCCATGTCACCGCATCCTTCACATACGGCATCAGCATGTCGCCGATGGTGATGGACACCCCTTCCAGCTTCGACTTCAGGCTCGTCATCTGCCCCTGGAGGTTGTCCTGCATGACTGCGGCTGTCTCCTTCGCGCTCCCGCTGCAGTGGTACAGTTCCTCCGTAAACCCTTCCACTTCGCCGCTGCCTGCGTTCAGCAGCAGGTTCAGCCCTTTGACGGAATCGGCCGTGAACGTGGACATCAGCGCCACGTTCTTCTCCGCGTCCCCCATCCCCTTCGTCGCCGCTTCCACGTCCTTCAGGATTTCCGTCATGCTCCTGTAGTTGCCGTTCGCATCCACCACCTGCACGTTCGTGTCGCCGATGGCGATTGCCCCGTCCTTCATCTTTGCCGTCATGTCCCGGAAGACAGCCGTCAGCGCCGTGCCTGCCTCGCTGCCCTTCAGTCCCTGGTCCGCCATGGTTCCCAGCAGCCCCGTCGTCTGCTGGATGTCGTACCCCATCGCATTCGCGTTCGCTGCGCAGTTCTTATATGCTTCTGCCAGCTGCTCCGCGCTGGTGTTCGAATTGCCCTGCGCGTATGTCATCATGTCGGCCACTTCGGTCGCCTGCGACGCTTCCATGGAAAATGCGGACAGATAGTCCGTCACGACATCCGAAGCCTTTGCCAGCTCCATGTCGGTCGCTGCTGCAAGGTTCAGGATGCCTTCCATCGCGGAAACGGATTCTTCCGTCTTCCATCCGGCCAGCGCCATGTATTCAAAGGCTGATGCGGCTTCCGACGCGGAAAACTTTGAATTGCTGCCCCAGTACAGCGCGGATTCCGTCATCTTGTCCATATCGTCGGAAGTCGCCCCGGAAATGGCCTGCACCTTCGACATCTGCGTCTCGAAGCTGGCCGCCGTCGTCACGGATGCCGTGCCCACCGCAGTGACCGCTCCCGTGACCACCATCATCTTCTGCCCGACATCCGTCACCGCTTCCCCGACCTTGTTGGCCTTCTCCGCGTATTCATCGAACTTCTGCCTTGCAAGCTCCGCATTCACGTCCCGCAGCTGTGCTTCCAGCTGTGCCAGCGCTGCTTCGGATTGCGTTACAGCAGCTTCCTGTTGTGCCAGCGCGGTCTCCTGTCTCCCGATTGACCGTTCTGTGTTCGCCAGCTGGCTTTCCAGCCTGTTCAGCTCCTCCTTCAGCCGCTTCGATTCTTCTGAATTCTTGCCAGTGGCTTCGCAGCTCTGTTCATATGCCTGCTTCGCTGCGTCCACTTTTCCCTTCAGGTCTTCATGTTTCTGCCTTGTTTTGTCTAGATTTGTTTGCAGGTCGGAATATCGTTGCTTTGTATTCTCGACGGTCGTCCGCTGCACATCCATCTTTGCAGTCAGCTCCGTCACTTTGGCGCGCAGGGCATCTGATTGTGTGCCGTACAGCTTTGCGTTGGCAGCTGCAAGACTGTACTCTGATGACAGGTTTTTCATATCTGCTGCCGCCTGCTTCATGGCCCGCTGATATTCAGACATTGATGCGCCGATTTTTATAGATGCCTGCGCCATCCTGCACGCTCCCTTCTGCTATCTCTCGTTGATTGTCAGGATTTCAAATTTCACATAGTCAAGAAGGCTCATGATGTCCGATTCCATGCACTGCGTGTACGAATCCCGGAACGCCCGGATGCACATTTTCACCACCCTGTCCAGGTTCTCCCTGCACACCCTCCACACGTTCCCGGCCCCCTTCTCTTCGTTGTAGCCGTTCTCTTCGTCGTACTCGTCGAAGGCGGATTTCTCCTGCTGCTCCGGATGCTCCGGGTTCAGGTCAAGGAATTTCTGTGTGACGACTTCCTGCATGACGAAGTGGATGTCCTTTGCTGCTGCCAGCCGCTCAACTATGTCGGCCCGCGCCAGCTCCCGCTCTGATATGTTGAAGATATCCTTTAGGATCCTCCCGTTGAACCGGAAGGCGGATGCCGCGCTGTCGCTGTTGTTCTTCTCCATGACCTCCGTGTACCGCCTGTACATCTTCGCCGACACCGATGTGCGGACATATTCGTCCTGCCCGCACAGCAGCGTCAGCTCCGGGATCACTTGCCACTCGTAAAATTTGCCTGGAATTTCGCGGACTTCTCGTTCACGGCTTCGCCCACACCGATCTCCACGGCTGCGAATTCCATGATGATGCCGTCCACCCCCAGCCCCGTGTCCCTGTCCTTCAGCTCCTCGACCGTGAACTGGTTGTCGTACAGCTCCACGATGCACTCCATCATGTCCCTGAATTGCTTCGCGGTGTAAAGGCCGCTCTTCCTCTCCGTCCCCATGATGTCGTCACGGACTTCCAGATAGTGCATGTATGCGTCCGCGTCCAGCCTCTTCGGCAGCTGGTATTCCTTCCCGCCCACGGTCACACAATGTTTCTTTGTTTTAGATGCTGCCATTTCCTCGCCCTCCTATGCGCCCCTTTTTTTCCGTCATCCTGCTGCCACAGTCCTCTCCTGCACCTTTGAGAACCAGCTTTCAATCGCCGTCTTCGCGTCAGCGTGTTCTTCCAGCAGGTTGCTTTCATCGACCTGGATCTGGATGTCCCCGTCGATTGCCCGCTCGTAGAAGTTGCCCTTCAGCGTCGCCGTCTGCGTGGCCACTTTGTCCGCTTTTGTCTCATAGTTGTCATCGTAACCCTGCCCGAACGTCCCGACATACAGCCAGGAAAATTCATATTTCCCGTTCATCTTCTTCGCCCTGTAGCCGACCGCCACTTCCGGTGCTTTGTCATCCTTGTTTTTGGTCAGGAATCCGTCTTCGTACAGATGCCCGAATAAAAGGGCTTTGTCCTGCGGCGCAAGGCTGTTCACCTCGAATTCCACTTCCGTCCCCTCGTAGCTCTCCGTCACTTCCTCCACCGTGTCGTCTGAATAAATCTTTTCGGTGCTGAATTTGTCGGACACCTTCCCCTTGATTGCCCTTGCCAGCTTCACAGGTGTGCCTGTCGTGTACCCGGTCGCGGTGTTCTCCGTCACCAGCGCGACATACAAGTCTTTGAAGGACATTGTCCTACTCCGCACAATGGTCTTTGCTGCCTCTGACATGTCTTTATTCCTCCTTTTCTGCTTCCTGCGCATACATGAAGCGCATCGCATTGATGAAGACCTTCGTGTCCGTTTCAAGCTCGTCATTGCCGCCCATGTAGTAGAACCCGGCCTTCCTCATCAGCTTTTTGATCCTGTCCTTCAGGCTTACCTGGTCTTTGTCCGACCATATGTTCACCTGCACGGAAGCTATTTCCACTTCCACTGCGTCGTCAGCATGTACGCCGTCGTAGTCGCCCAGCGACCACAGCGTCACATGCAGCTTCCTCATGTCCTCGTCATACCAGCCCTGCCGCACTGTGGTCCCGTCATCTGATACAGGCTTCAGGGCCTTCGATGCAAGCGCTATGATGTCCACCTCCATCACCTTCCTAACTTCGCGTCCAGCAGCGCCTGGTATTCGCTGTCAGCTATCCGGGAATATTCCCCGTCGCATTCTTCCAGCGTGTTGTAGATGAAGTCCTGCGGCGGCTGCTTCGTCGTCCCCCACTCCACGAACTTCATGTAGAACCAGCTCCCTGCATCTCCCAGCAGCGACCACCCGACTTCCGCCTGCCTTGCGGTGACTTTCTTCGGCACATTGTCCCTTGCGTGGCCGGGCGGCCTGTAGCCTTTCTTCCCTGATGCCGCATTGTCCCCTGAACGCGGCATGTGCGCCTTCATCCGCGGCTCCGTGGCGTCTGCGCACCTCTGGTATATCGCCTGGTTCGTCTTTCTGATCTCTGTTTCATCCGCCAGCGCTTCCAGCTGCTTCTGGAGCTCCTTCAGCCCCTCGAATTCCAGCGTCACCCGCATATCTCGCCCTCCCTGCGCCAGGATCCGGCACTATCCCGTGCGGTTCGCCTTCAGCTGCACGAACTGCTTTCCGTCCTTCCGGAAGTCGATGGCGAAGATGTCATATTCCTCGCCATCGTATTCCACATAGAATTCCTTCAGGCGGTGACGCATCTCTTTGACCTTCCGGCAGTACCGCACTTCGAAGACGATGGTGTCCTTCAGCCGTATTTCCAGCGCACTGTACAGTTCCTGGCCGTACAGGCTGCCCACCCTGCACCACGGTTCATGATGCAGCAGCGGCGGCATGCCCTCGCGCCTTCCGTCCACCGTCTTCTCCTGCCTGCGGTATATCTTGATCTTCCCGTCCGCCATTTCGTCACCTCAGCATTTCCTTCAGCATCATGGACTGTATGGCATAGCGCATCTTCTCTTGGGATGCTGCCATGTTCCCCCTGCCGTCGTACAGCTCCTTCACATAGGAGAATATCAGCAGCTGCTGCCTGTTGGTCGGAGCCTCCCGGTCAAACGTCGGAACCACTTCGTCCATCTCGTCCAGCACGGCGTCCAGCATCAGCTGTATGACGCCATCATCATCTTCGAAGTCCACCCGCAGGTATTCCTTCAGCTTTTCGATCCCCATTGTCCGCCCCTCCCTTCAGGCAGCTGCTGCCGCAGCAGCTTATCCCGCGACCGCCTGCGTGATTTCTCCCGCGATGACCGCCGTGTCGTCCACCGCCTGCACATCGAACCGGTCGCGCACCTTGATTCCGGTCAGGTCTTTCGCCCACAGGTCGCCCGCTTCCGTGGACAGCTCCACGGTGATGCGCTCGCGGTCGAAAAGCGTGATCGCTTCCTTCAGGTCCCCGATGTATACCGGGCATTTCAGTGCCGTCACTTCGTTGCCGTCCTTCACCTCGATGTTCTTCAGCGTCTTGTCGCTCACCTTATGCACGGGATAGACGCCGAAAAGCATGCGCTTCGTCTTGTCCGTGACATCCGGCTGCAGGATGTAGTTGCCGTCGCCGTCCTTTATCTTGTCCAGATAGTTGAAGCCGGACTGGTTCGTCAGGACGATGGACGATGCGGCGATGGAAGGGTCCAGCTTCACGTTGAAAACGTCCTTGAAGTCGTCGAAGGTCGCCAGCGGTATCTCCTTCCCATCCGTGATTTCCTTCAGCTTCTTCAGGATGGCGGCGTTCCTTGTCGCCCTGGACTTCTTTGCGATCCACTTGTTGATGTAGGCAAGGATGTTCGTGGCGCTGTCCATCAGCAGCTCGCGCGTGGTCTTCAGGATGCCGCCCTTCTTCCTGATCTTGTACTTGATCTGCCGAAGCTTCGGCGTGTCCTCCTCCGGGAATGCCGCCCCTTCGTCCACGTCGCCCCACGGTGCATTCGCCGCATCCACTTCGATGACGCGGCTTCCGGACAGCGTCTTCACAGGCTCCACGTTGATGTACTGCTGCAGTTCGTCCTCCGACCTGCGCAGCGCGATGATGTCCGTCTGGATGTCCTGCGGCACGGTGAACCCGCCGTCAGACAGCCCATCCTCGTCAGGCTCTGCTTCCGTCATCATGTCCATGACCTTCGCGTCCTCTTCCGGCAGCTTCATCTTTCTTAATCCGCAGACGATGCGGTTCGCGAACGCGCGGACTATGTCCTTCTTCCCAGGCCTCTCGTCCTTCCCGGTGATGCCGCCGCCCTCGTCCAGATGCCTCGCCTTCCCGTTCCTGACCGCGTCCTCGATTTCCTCTTCATCCTCCTCTTCCATGTCCATCAAGATGTTGAAACGTTCCTGCATGTCCACCAGCTCTTCCTTCGCGGCCTTCGCCTCCTTCGTCTTGCCTTCCGTCACAAGGCTGCGGATCGCGTTCTTCTTGTCATTGATTTTCTTCAGTAGCGCTCTTGCTTCTCTGCTCATTCCTCTTTCTACCTCCGTTTTTGTCAGATTCCATACAGGTCTAAGTCGTCCAGCAGGTCGGCCAGCTCCTTCTGCTCCTCCGCCTGCCGCCGTGCCGCCGCATCCTCCACGGATTCCGTCCGGATGCCCTGCGGCTTGTTCCTGTAGCTGCCCATCATCCAGCCGACACAGGCCGCGACTGCAGGCCGTTCTTCGACGGTGATGTCGAATACCGCCTGCGCGTCCTCCCCGTTCATCCATGTCTCCGCGTTTATCAGTCCAGTGACTTCTTCCTCCGTCACGCCCTCCTTCGCCTTCAGCATGTAGATGTCGGTGATGCTCTGCTGGCACTTGTCCAGCTCCACGATCATCTTCGCAAAGTCGTCGGCGTTGCCCCACGCAATCGTGGAAGGCTTGTGGATCATGATCTGCGCTCCGGATGCCATCACGATTTCGTCACAGGCCATCAGGATGACAGACGCGATAGAAGCCGCAAGGCCATCGACCACCCCTGTCTTGCGCCCGGCATGGCGCTTCAGGATGCTGTGGATCGCGATCCCGGCAAACACATCGCCGCCGCCCGAATTGATGTAGACCGTCATCGGCGCGTTTCCATCGATGCCCGACATGAAGTCGGCGATGTCCTGCGGGCAGGTGTCCTCCTGCGACCACGCGTCCCATGAAGCCGAAACGATGTCGCCGTAGATGTACAGCTCTATCCCCCCAGCCTGCTCTGCGTCCTTCATCTCCATGAATCCGGTGTTCTCGACTTTTTTGGTCTTAGGATTTCTTCTTGTGAAGTCCATCCTCTTCCTCATCATCTTCACCCCCTTCCTTTTCTCCGCCGTCGCCGTCCGTTTCGGCTGTCTCCTGCTCCGGCTCCTCTTCCTGCTGCCCTTCGGATTCCCCGCCGTCTGATGGTGGCGGCTCCTCCGGTTCCTCTTCTGGCGGCTCTATGGGCTCGCCATCCTGCGCGTCCGCTCCCTGCTGCCCCGCCTGCCCTTCCTGGTTTTCCTCTTCCCCTGTCGGCGGCTCCTCTCCGTTCTGCTCTTCGCCCTCCGTGTCCACCCCGTACTGCTTGCCGACATCTTCCAGCGGGATATAGCTTCCGTTCACTATCAGCTTGTCGCCTCCTTCTGCGTCCATCAAGTCCAGCTTCCTGCGGCACTCGTTCGGCTTCTGTATGCCGTTGTTGATGGAAGATGCCATTATCTCCATCTGTGTCTTGCTGTCCGTCCGCAGCAGCACCTTCTCATTCAGCTTGAAATATTTCCCCTCTTCCCGCTCTTCCTCCGTCAGCAGCTTGTAGTCCACTTCTTCCTCATACTGCTTCATGACAAAAAGCATCGTGTCCACGTAGAAGGACAGCTGCTGCATCTCGCTGTTTGAATAGCTGCTTTTTTCATAATCGTTTATCTGGTTCGGCTTTATGCCGAAGGCTGCCGCAATCTGAAGCGCGGAATATTTCTTCAGCTCGATGAATTGGCTGTCGGAAAGCTTGATGTCCAGCGGCGTCAGCTTCATCCCCAGCGGCACGGGCAGTATCTTCCCGGTGTTCTTCGTCCCTGCCCCATACATCTCAAAAGCCTGGATCAGCTTGTTCTTCGCTTCTTCGTTCAGGTCTCCGGAATATTCCAGCGTGGCCTTCGCCGTCAGGCCGTTCTGGTAAAGGTTGTTCAGGAAGTCCTGCGACGCGGCAGCGCCGTCCACTGTGCTCTTCAGGATGTACTGCACCGGGAGCCCGGTAATCCCGTCAAGCGAATGCGACGTCTTGAAGTGCAGCACTTCATCCGTCCCGAAGACGTACTGCTGCCCGGAATATTTGTCATTGTAGACATACCAGATTTTGCCCTTCCCTCCGAAGTATCCGGCATCATCCACCACGACCTGCACACAGTTCGATGGCATCACCCACATGTCCAGCGCCTTCAGCTCCCCGCCGTACTTCTGCCGCTTGAATTTCCTCCGCACATAGACATAGGCGTTCCCGAAGTGGTTCCGGTTCATCTCCACCGTGTTCCAGAAGGTCGTAGGTGTCATGAACGGGTTCGGCCTTTCCTTCATCAGCCGGGCGATGTCCGTCTCATCCGGCTCCTTGATGCCGTTCTTCGTCTTCTGGTAGAATTTCCAAGGCATCTTCGCCATGGTCTCCGACATCATCTTCAGGCAGGTGAAGTATGTCACTTCCTGAAGCGGTTCTGACTTCTTTGTCCGCCTTATCCCCATCCATTCAAGGAAAGATTCGTCCTCCATCTTCGGCGACGTCGGCGTGTCTACCGTGTTCATGTTCAGCAGCCTCGCCACCCCCCGCGCCAGCTTCTTCCAAACGGCCAACCTCTTCACCCCCTTTCAGCCTTCTTTGTGTACTTCTCCTGCTGCTGCAGCCACAGCTGGAGGAACTCATTCGCATCCGGTTTCACCTCTCCCTTCATCGCCAGCGTCCACGCGTCGATGACAGCGTCCACGATGTCGATGCGGTCCGTCCGCAGGTCTTTTTCTATCTTGATTTCCCCGAAGCTGTTCGACACGGTCTTCGCGTTCGCGATAGACCACCTCAGCGCCCCGTTCCCGTCGTGCTCCACGTTCCCGGCCATGACTTCCAGCCGGAAGTCCACCGTTGCGTCGTTCAATGCCTTCGCGGACTGTGTCGTCGCCACGCTGTCCCATCCCATCGCTTCCAAGTCCGACACGAACGCGGATGCGTTGTGCGGGTCGTATGCGATGAACTGCACGTCGAATTCATACTGCTTCAGCAGCTCCTGGAGGTATGCCAGGATGTACTTGTAATCCGTCTTGATGCCGCCCATCGTCTCCGTGACGGTCAGAAGCCCCTGCTGAATCCACAGGTCATAGGGAGCACGGTCTGTCTTCATGTGTTCCTGCACCTGCATCTTCGGGATGAAGGAATGCGTGTGCACGAAGTATTTCCGGACGCCTTCCTTCAGGAACGGGAAGACAATCGCCAGCGATGTCAGGTCGCCGCCGCTGGACAGGTCAAGCCCGACATAGCACTTTCCTTTCCGGAAGTCTTCCAGCGTCTTCTCCACTGCCGACTTCTGCCAGGCTGACATGTCCTTGATGTAGACATCATTCGTCCACTGCATCCACATGTTCAGCTGCTTGACGATGAAGTCCCGCAGCGTCCGCCCGCCCATCTCCTTCGCGGTCTCCGCGACCGGGATCATGTTCCGCAGCGCGTCCCGGTCATATTCCAGGATCGGATTCGCCTTTATCCAGTTTTCCGGAATCCACATGTCGTCCCCTTCATCCATCTGTGTGATGAAAATGAACTGGCTTTCATTCTCTGCGATTCCCTTCAGCACCTTCACGCAGTATTCGTACAGCTCGTAGCACGGCGATTTCAGGTCGAATCCCGCCGTCGTGATGACGGAGATCAGCGCCGACTTCATCTTCTTGATCCCGCCTTCCAGCAGCTTGTACATCTGCTCGTCCTTGTGCGCGTGGTACTCGTCCACGATTCCAAGATATGGGCGGAATCCGTCGATGCTCTTCGTGTCCCCGGACAGCGCCTTGATTTTCGACTTCGTCAGAAGGCACTCTATCGTGCTGTTGTGCTCATGCACCTTGAAGCACTCTGACAGGTCTGCATCCGATTCGATGAATTTAACGATTTCGCTGAATACGATCAGCGCCTGCTCCTTCTTCGTGGCCGTGCAGTATATCTGTCCATATTTATAGCGGTCAAAATTCCCGTAATAAGTGGCCAGAATCCCGTTGATGAAGCTCTTCCCGTTCTGCCGCCCCAGCTGTATGTAGCTTGTGCGGAAGCGCCTGTGATGCCCGTCCTTCGTCCTCCATCCGTTTAGGCTTCCAAGGATGAAGCACTGGAAGGGATATGCTTCGACCTCCTGCTGCTCCTCGCCTTCTGCGATGGTCAGCGTCTCCGCGAATTCGATGATGCGTTCTGCTTCCTCTTCGTCGAAGTAGTACCGATACGGCGCAGCTTTCGACCTCTCCAAGTCGTCAATATGTCTTTGACAGGCCAGCTTCACCAGCTCGCCAGCCGTCAGTTCCCCCGCAAGGACATCCAGTGCGTACTGTGTTACCCTGTCCGTGTCCGCACCTATGCGAATTTCTGTTTGAACTTGTTTTCCTTCGGCGGCTCTTTGTCCGCCTTCGGGATCATCAGCCTGCATCTGGACGACACCGTCAGGCCGAAGTCTGACGCGCCCTGCCTGCACTGCTTGAAGCATCGGTCTTGAATCAGCAGCAGCCTTTCCACTTCCCCATTCACCACTTCCTTTTCCTCCAGGACAGGATTGCCTTCAGCATCCTTCACCCCGGACGGCACTTGAATGGTCAGCATCAGCGGCTGCCTGTTCAGCTCCTCAGTGATGGCGACATACCTGTCCATCGCGATGACAAGCCGTGCAAGCGCATCGACGTCCAGATTCGATACAAGGTCTACCGCCCGAAGCTCCTTCACGATCTTCTTGAATTTCTTTTTCTGCTCCGGCGTCAGATATGGCGGCGCTGTCACCTTGTCCGCAGGCGCCTTCACTTCCGTGCGCTTCCTCTCCTCGATCTCAGCCTTCGTCAAGTGCTTCTTGCCTTTTGCCACTACTAGCTCGATAGGTTGTCTTTGTCCTGCCATATCCCTGCGACCTCCTCTCTCACTGTCCTTCCCTGCGGTGTGTCAGAATCTGACACTGCCCTTTCATCTGGCGGGCATATTCTGGAATTTCCGTGGGGAGTTTTCTCCACGGAGCAGAGGGGGCGCGACTAATCCAGGCCGGCCAAAACTTTTTCGATACCCCCGGCATCCTTCCAGTGGGATGCCATCAGCCCCAGCAGCAGCTGCTGCGTTGCCTTCTTCGTCGCTTCGTCCTTCTCGTACAGGGCGCTGACGATTCCATGGCTGCCATTGCTCAATGGCAGGAGGTTCCTGATGTCGAGCCTCCGCGTCCAGTCCTCTTCCAGCTCGACCACATGATGCACCATGTCCGCGGTCATTATCCTGTGCTGTATGTAGTAGGCGTATATGTCCATCCCATCGTACAGGCGCATCGTCGCTTCCCTGGCCTTGCGCCAGTCGCTGCATACATAGAAGGCTGCTGCCTTCTGGTTCCTGCGTGTGCGGTTGTATTCCATATGCCTGCTGCCCTGGCCTGTATATGTGGCTGCACAGCGTCCACACAGGCTTATCCCCTGCGGTATCAGCGCCCCGCATCTGCATCTGTGCCACAGCACCACACCACCCCCTATATAGCCTATATACGGCCCCTATATATGCCCCCTGTATATGGGCCGCGTATATAGCCCGCCGTATATGCCCCTTGCAGCAGCCCCATATATACCCCCTATATAGGCACATTTCGGGCTTTTACAGACACCCCTTTTCAGGGATGCCTGTTTCTGCCTTTTGAGGGCGGGAAAATGGCAATAAAAAACCGCCGTCCAGATTTTTTCGGTCTGTACAGCGGTTTCTTCGCGACTTTCCACGCTACCATTTTACCTCAGGCGCTCCACCATGAAAACCCCAACTTTTTATCACGTTTTCCCCAAAAAATGAAGCGTGAAAAATCCGGTTTCCCCAAAAAAGCCCCTTTTTCCACTTCACCATTTTTCAATTCCGTCGATCCCGAATAATTTCACGGAAATCCGGCGAATCATCTCTTTCGTCCAGCGCGAAGGCGTGTTTTTCCCACAATTCAGGCTTTCGGCGATGTCTTCAAATGAAATCCCGTCAATATAGTGCATCCGGAAGGCTTCGTACTTGTATGAGGCCCCTTTTTCCTCTTGTTCGGCCTTCAGCTCCTCCATCGCCCTGTCGATATTCGCAATCATCATCGCGGTGCAGAGTTTTGACCTTCTGACGCTTTCAAGATACGATTTCCCGGTCTTGAAAATCTGGAATTCTTCCGTTTCCAGCTCCTCGACCTCTGAAATCGCGTTTTCCAGATGGCGGCGCATCTCCCTGTAGTTTTCCATCAGCATCCGCGTGTTGTGCAGCACTTTCTGCCGTTCCTGTTTCTTCTTTTCGTTCTCTGCGTCCAGCAGCACCTTCCTGACGGTCTTTGCGACCGCTTCCTTCACTTCTTCATCATTCATCGCCTTTCACCTGCCTTTTTCTTTACTTCCTGCGCCTGTGCCTGCGCTTCCGTCCGTTCCTCGTGTTCCGGACGTGTGCCCGCCTTCGTACCATGGGCAGCCCGCGCCTCCTGCGCTCATTGTTCGACATCTTCATCTTTTCCAGCTCCCACTTGTCCATTCTGCTGAAATATTCCCGGCAGAATGTCGCCAGATGCTCGGTTGCCGGGCGGATGCTTTCAAAGATTTCTTCCCACACTTTTCTCAGGTCCTCCGCCAGCTTTGTCAATACCACCGCCAGCTCCTGCGCTGCCATCTCGTACCTTTTGCAGAATTCTTCTATCTTTTCCAGCTCCTGCTGCCGCTTTTCATCCGGAAGTGTTGCCAGCCATTTCTGAAGCGCGTCTGTCGCTTCGCCTGATGCCCTTTCCTGCCCTTTTTCATTCTCCTGTGCGGAATTATTCTCCGCCTGATTCCCTTCAGGCGCTTCTTCGGGCTTCTGCGCTGTCTCCTGCTGCCACGCGTATGCTGTCATGTCTTCGCCTGCTGCCATGTCGATGCCTATGTATGGCCGCGCCGCCATGCCCTGCACCTTCTCCTTCACTTTCTTCACCGCATCCTTCAGTCCCATCTCTTCACCTTCTTTCCCTGCGCCTAATTACGTTATGAATCCCTTCGGATATCGCCGCCCCGTTTCTTCGGCATCCGCCCCTTTCGTGTCTCACCCTATCACCCCCGCATATTCGCCCTTCAGCCTGTCCGCCCGGCTCTTCAGGTCTTCCTTCAGCTTTTCGTCCGCATCCAGCAGCTGCTGCATCCGTTCTTTGCTCCCTTCTGCCCGCAGCAGGCTGTTGGCCTTCTTCATCAGCTGCTCGCGCTTCTGTATCATCAGCCGCATCTCCCTGTCGGTTACCGTGACCGTGTAATGCGTCCTACAGGCCGGGCATTCAAAGAATCTTTCTGTGACGGCAGCCCCCGCCCTGTCCTTCGCAATCACCCGGTCTTTCAGCAGGTTCATCCTTCCTATCTCCTCGCCGCACTTGTCGCAGATGATTTTCTTCCTTTCCATCCTGTTTCACCCCTTCACGCCCTGCTGCCATGCAGCCTTTCCTCAGGTTGCACCGGTGCAACTCATCCTGCTTCTCCCCTGCAATATGCCTCCTCAATCCTACGCGCCTTTTCCTTAGCCTCCTCATAGTCATTATGCAGGCGGCACCAGGTGCATCCATGCTCGTAAGGGCATATGGTGTCTGTGATGCTGCAATGCTCCATGTCAGCTATGTCATCCATCCTTTTCCCTCCCCTCTATCACGTCCAGACAGAAATTGAATCCCGCTGCAACCAGATCCGTCTTCTCCCCGCATTTCTTCCAGTTCCCGGAACCATCCTTTTCGTACAGGCCGCATCTTTCATCCTTCCGTTCCGGCATCGGCGCCAGCGGGCACCATTCTGGTTTTTTTCTTTTATCCGCATGCCTTTTCCCGCATCCCCGGCAGATATTGCCCTGCCATTTGTTGCCTGATGCATCTTCCACATCCATCTCCATCGGGCACTCCAGGCAGCTCCCGGGCATCTCCATCACCAGTATCGCTTTCATTCGGCGCCTCCTTCCAGAAGGGCGGGATTGTCGAAAATGTTGCCGATAATATGCATTCTTCTTTTCGTAAACCAAAAATGAATGTCGCTTCTTAAATCTGGCCTTGATTCTTGCCACTCGATTAAGAATTGACCATCTTTAAATACGATATGTCCGTAACACCCTCCGTCTTCATAAAACACAATATCATGTTCAAATGCTTTTTGTTTACGCAAATCCGTATAACCTACGTACTGGCAGACGGTTTTAGGGTCTACTACTGCATACTGATATCCGCCACCTGTCATGCTGGCTATGATGATAGACTGCATCTCTTCCACAAATCTATCGCCCTCATGATGCCCTGTCTTTTTCGGGCAATACCATCCCTCCACCCATTTTCCGTTATCCATCCGCTTCCCGCGGAACAGAACCTCCCTGTCCATGTCATCCCTCCAGTATCTCCACATTTCCGGGCTCAAGATAATGGCACCCATCAGGTTCATAATTGTTGTTGTCCCAGTCCTCATCAAACTGTTCCCGGTCATCGATATATATTCCGAACCTGCTATCCTGCTCCATCATATAATGCAGCTCCTTGTCCTTTTCCTTATCTTTCAGTGCAAGGAATAAATACTTTCCATCCCCTGCACTGCTTTCGATGACAAGTGCCATCTCTCCATCCATGTATGCTGTAATCTTTTCCCAAAGACAGTAATCTGCATCATCTGGGTCGATATCCTTGAGCATATTGAGTGTCTTCAGCTTTGCTTCCCTGATAGCCAAATCATCCCTCTCTTTCCGGCTTCTCGCACCTCTCGAACTCTATCACCCACACCCAGGGATTAGCATCCCAGCCATACCTTTCAATGTCCGGCTTCTTGATGGCGGAGTCCCATAGCTCTGCGAACTTCTCTATCTCATTGTCGCATCCGATAGGAAATTCATCTGGGTCACACTCCCCACATACGGCAAGGCATTCTTCACATCCTTCGCTCAGCTCTATTCCTTCCGCCTGGAAGTTCTTGATGTCCTGTAGCCGCTCCACCCGCACATACGTGACCTTAAGCCAGATGCGGGCGGCTTCCTTCGGCATGTGGATGGAGGGATGCCATACTGTTGTCGGATAACATCCCGCCTGTGGAAACGGAGATATCCATGTCCTGTAAACATACCCATCTGTCCATTCTGCCCATGTCTCCCGGACATACATGATATCTCCTGGCTGATAAGGCGCCCTGTATACCGGGCTTTCCAGAGAATCTGTTTCAGGGTTGAGCCAATTTACCACCTTTCCTCCCTCGCACACGAAGCTCTCCCACACCGACTGTTTTACTGTCCGCCGTGTGACTGTCTTCCTATCTTCCAGTATCGCACGTACCATTTCGCCGTTAAAAAGAATCGGCAATACCCTGCCCATCTACCCCACCTGCCTTTACTATGTCGATTGAATGCCTGTAGCCAGAAGAAACCCCACGGCAATACCGCCTGAATCCAGGGTCTGAACTTACCGGGTCATCATATGCCTCCGCCTTTTCTCCAAGCTGCGACACGACCTTGTCCACGTCATAGGCAGTCGGCTGCTCCGCAACAAGCTTCTTCCATGCAGCAACAATGTCTTCGGTCGATTCGAAGGCCCTTGGAAAATACTTTATGATGTCATAATCAAGCACATCTGCATCAATCAGTCTCATTCCCATCCACCATCCTTTCCGCATGCCCGCACTGCTTCAAGATGCATTCTCTATCAAAATCCAAATCCTCTGCCATATTGCAGCAGATTGTCCCGCCACATGATTGCTGTGCATCCATATCAATCACACATCTGTCCATATAAGCAAACGGACTATTGCATCTGATCATTTCCCATCCTCCATCCTTTTCAGTCCACCCGGTTCTTGAATTCCTGGTTCCCGAACAGGTACTTCTCTGTCGTAACCTGCTCGTTCAACAGCCGCCTCAGCTGTCCAGAAGGGTGCCCGCACATGCGCTGACCGGGCAGCCTTCACATATCGCATCAAGCTCTTCCTGTTCCGTCACCTCCATCGGATGGCGGCACAGCTTGTCGCATACATGCGCCGCCACGTCCTCCAGCCTGTCCTTCCAGCCCTCCAGCTGGTCCGGGTCCATGCCGCAGTCCTCATAGGCCTTCAGCTTGCAGAGGCACCCGTACAGGATCTGGCCTGTCTCCTTCGTGATTGCCTGCCCCTCCCGCAGCCTTTCCCACGGCAGCCCCTTCACCTGCCACCTGCCGGATGCATCCTCTTCAGTCATCCTTCCCATTTCTCTGCTCCTCCTTCCTCTTCTCTATCTTCCTCATGGCGCGTTTTATGCTGACTTCGCTGTCGTCCCACGCATACGCATATCCGTCTGGCGCGAACGCGCCTTTCGCTTTCCCGTTGCACCTGTCCATCACCGTCTGGTAGCTCATGTAGTTCCGCCTTGCGGCCTCCCGCGCGGAAGGGTACACCTCCACCAGATACCCGTCCCTGTCTATCTTCGCCACCGGCCTGCGCCTGGACTTCGCGCCGGTCATCCGCCCCAGCTCCCGCCTGTCTATGTAGGCGATGTTGGCCAGATAGTTGTCCGACTGGCAGCCGTTCCTGTGGTACGGGACGCACCCTTCGGGCGTCGGCCCCAGGAACGCCAGGGCCACCAGCCGCATCAGTATCTCCTCCTTCTCCCTGCCGTCCCTGGTCAGCTTCACCACCAGGCGCTGGCTCCCACTCATCTTCCTGTGGTACGGGGTCATCACCCGCGTCTTTCCGGAAGAATACACCCGCCGCACGTTCCCCTCCTTGTCTATCTGGTACTTCCCTCCATAGCCAGGGATGTCCCTCCACGTCTCCTTCACGGCATCACCTCCATATCCTCCAGCGTCATCTGCACATGGCACTCATAATTCATCCATACCACTTCCTGCCGCGGCTTTCCCTGCTCCGCGCAACTGGTAAAATACTCCTTACTCCATCCATCCAGATAATCGTTGTACATTTCCGATTCATATCCAGATATCATTATCTGCGCCTTGCTCTGCAGGATTGCCTGAAGCAGCTCCTCATGGTCCGCATCCGTCATTTCATGTCGATATTGCCTTCCCCGGCGGGTCCCTAGCAGATACGGCGGGTCTATGTACATGAACACATTCGGGTAACCAAACCTCTGAATCACTTCCAAGGCTGGGCGGCATTCTATCTGGACTTTCCGCAGCCTTTCGGCAATCTCCACTATCCATTCCGGCAGGCGGTACCAGTTCCAGAGGGCATATGCCCTTTCCCGGCCCTGCACATCGTTCTTCCATCCGACCTTGCATCCGTTCGTCCGGAAGCCATGCCCCTGCCAGCATTTGACCAGGAATCCCGCCGCCCTCTGGTACCGGCTGGCATAAGAATTGTCCTGTTCGAACTGTCTGTCGTATGCTTCCCGGGAAAAAGGCGTCGTCATCACCAGTCTGGCCAGGTGTTCCGAGTCCTGTTGGATGCAGCGGAAGAGATTGACTACATCTCCATCCAAGTCGTTCACCGTCTCAATGGCAGACGGCACTTTGTTGAACAGCACCGCCCCACTGCCAAAATACGGCTCCACATAACTGTGGTGGGGCGGTATCAGCTCCACCATCTGCCTTGCTATGTTCCATTTGCTGCCAGGATATTTCAGCACATTGTTCATCTTTTTCAGAGCCTGCTATAGCGTTGCCCCGGCCGGAGGCGGCTCCTTTCCATCACTT
>OFFF01000265.1_pt1 | contig 41452 bp, 31 predicted proteins | sample 1521301 | NCBI WGS metagenome assembly OFFF01 (sample SAMEA3504101, study PRJEB24116) | mouse gut metagenome | biome: mouse gut; feature: mouse-associated habitat; material: faeces | place: Denmark | collected 2011
TAAGAAATAAAATTAGAAGGAGACAAAACTATGGATAGTGAAAAGAACCAGGAATTCATCAGCTACCTTGACAGCCGGACCTCCTCCGTGCAGGAAGATATCCGGCGGCTGATAGCGGACAACCGGAAGGATGAAGCCGATTTCGAGAAAATCCGGGCGAACATTTTCCAGATAATCAAGACAATCTCCCAGACATCCACCAAGGTATCCCAGGAGGAAAGCGAGCGCACCGCATTTCTGAACGGAAAGCTTACTTTATTCCAGGAGACCTGGGAGGGCTTCCTCGCGAAGGCCAGGGAGCATGAGGACGACTTAAAGATACTGCAGGAACAGACCAAGCTGGAAGCCCTGGCTGAGATTCGGGATGCTTTCCAAAGGATATGGGGGTGATGACATGACAGAAGAAAACGCGATCAAGCTGTTCAAGTGCCTGGCAGACAAGTCCAGGCTGCAGATATTGAAGTCACTGACCCTGGAGGATATGTATGTGGAGCGGCTGGCGGAGCGCCTGAATCTGACTCCCGCCACCATCTCCTTCCATCTGCGAAAGCTGTCGGAAATCGATGCCGTCACATCCTATAAGACCCAATATTACACCATGTATTCCCTCTGCCAGGATACCTTTGCCGTGAAAATCCTGGATATCTTAAGGGAACAGTCAGACGAAGCCGATTTACAGGCAAAACGGGAACAGGCCTACCGCCAGAAAGTGATAGACGCCTTCTTCGAATACGGAAAGCTGAAATCCATCCCCGCCCAGCGCAAAAAGGAGCGAATCGTACTGGAAGAAATCGCAAAAGCCTTCGACCCGGGCAGAATCTATACCGAGCGGGAAGTCAACATCATCATCGCCGATTATAACGACGATTTCTGTACCATCCGCCGTGACATGATATCCGAAAAACTGATGGAGCGGGATGAACGCGGATACTGGCGTACAGAAGTCTTACCAAAATGCTGATGACTTATCCCTCTTGTGCCAACACCTGGACAGGCGAGGAACTGTGCGCCGCAGCGGAGGCCTTGCGGAATGTGCCTCTCTAAAATTTGCAGCGGCCTGGGGATAATACCTGGGCCGCTGCTGGCGTAAGGAATTGTCTACAACAGGCTGTCTGCCAGTTTTTCAACTTCCTCTATCGTAAGGAATTGTCTACAAATAACTGCTGCAAGTTTATGGCAATTTTTATTGTATTTCCGGGCTTTTGCCTGAAGCAATTGCAGCAGTTATTTTCCGACAATTCCTAAGGAAATGCCTCCAAATAACCTACGCAAGCCTGTTGCAAAATTTACAGATTTTATCAGGTTTACTCTAAACAAAATGCGTAGATTATTTTCCGGCAGTTCCTAAGTTCAGAACCAGCAGCAATATCTTCATATGATAGCTTAGGAATTGTCGGAAAATAACTGATGCAACTTGTTTAGGAGAAAGCCCAGAAATACAACGAAAACGGCTATAAACTCGCATCAGTTATTTGTAGACAATTCCTTATTCATACGCAGGAACTTCTTAGCTGTTTCTATCTTTTCATCATATCTTGCTTCGTGTCGCTTCGTATACTTCACTTTCAACATAAGACCTCATCACTTTCGTGCTGTTTTATATGAAAAATCAATATATTTATTGTACTCCCGGAAAAAATCTCTTATAATACTATTTGGAAAATATAGATTACAGGCAGTATTGTCATAATAGAACAGATACAGGACAGGAGGATTCGAATCATGAAATTAAAAGAATTGCTGAAGCCCGAATACGAAAATATCGTGATACAATGCCATAACGACCCGGACGCCGATGCCATTGCCAGCGGGTACGGCGTATACCTATACCTGAAGGAACATGGCCGGAATGTCCGCCTGATCTACGGCGGCAAGTTCGCCATCCAGAAGCCGAATCTGCTTCTGCTGCTGGAAAAACCTTTCCAGATACCCGTCGAATACGTGACATCCTTAGAGGAGCCGGACCTGCTGCTCACCATAGACTGCCAGCACGGAGAGCGGAACGTCCAGGATTTCCAGGCAAAGGCATATGCCGTCATCGACCACCACAAGGTCTCAAAGCCGGAAAACCTGCCGCCCCTCCGGGAAATCCGCGACAGCTACGGCGCCTGCTCCACCATCGTCTGGGACATGCTCACGGAGGCAGGCTTTGATTTCAGCGCCCACTGCGAGCTGTCCACCGCCCTCTACTACGGCCTGTACATGGACACCAACAAAATGGACGAAATCTATCACCCCATGGACAAGACCATGCGCGACCAGCTGGAATCCAACATCGATCAGAACACCATCATCCTGCTGAAGAATTCCAATCTGTCCTTCCAGGATCTGAAGATTGCCGTCCAGGCGCTGACAGCATATGACTACAGCACTGAATACCATTTTGCCATCGCCGAGGCCCAGCGCTGCGACCCCAATATCCTGGGCGTGATCAGCGACACCCTGATGGAAGTGGACAAAGTGGACATCTGCATCGCCTACTGCATGCTGAACGACGGCGCGAAATTCTCCGTCCGCAGCTGCACCGAAAAGACCCAGGCCATCGACATCGCCAAGTTCCTGGCGCCCAACTCCGGCGGCGGCCATGCCCGGAAAGCCGGCGGCTTCCTGCCCGTGGATTCCGGGAAGCCGGACGCGGTGGTCCGCAGATTCTTTTATACCAGGACGGAGGAATATTTCCTGAACACAGATGTAATCTACACCTATTCCGACAACGGCTCCGCCCCCTGCCAGATGCCGGACCTTTTCGACACCCCGCTCTACCGGAAGAAGCCTGTGGAAGTGGGATATATCGTCACATCGGATGCCTTTGGCCCAGGGAAGAATATCACTGTCCGCATGCTGGAGGGCGATGTCAATATCACCACCAATGACGACATTTACATCATGGTAGGCGTGAAATCGGAGATCTACCCCATTAAGGCGGCGAAATTCCAAAAGACCTACCGCCTCCTCCAGAAGCCCTATCAGTTCCAAAAGGGGAATTATCCGGAATACGCCCCCACTGTCCACGACAGCAGCATAGGAGAGTCCAGGACGCTGGAATCCCTGGCAGAGAAAGGGTACATCCGTTCCTGCTCCCCCTGCGACACTTCCCGGATACACGCGAAGAAGCTCCACAATCGCACCAAGGTATTTACCCAGTGGGAAAAAGGGACTTATATGCTGGGGCTGGAAGGAGACTACCTGGCGGCCAGAGAAGACGACCTGTCGGACATGTATATCATAAAAGAGGATATCTTCGAGCTGACATATGAAGAGGTGAAATAGGCCCTAGCATAGATGGCATGAAAAAGCAGCTGTGAAGCAAACATGAAATATATGCTTCACAGCTGTAAAACCGCTTTCCTGCCCGTCCTATGTTTGACGGTTTTTCTGCAGGCTGTTCTCATTTTGGCGCCACCGAGTCCCTCAGCACCAAATCTACCGGCAGCGTGATTTTCTCCGGCTTTGCCCTTCGGTTCTGAAGCCGCCACTGCAATGTCAGAACCGCTTTCATTCCCATATTCTTTTTCGCGATATGACAGGTAGTGAGATTGGGAATCACCATGGTACTGATCTCCATGTCGTCAAACCCTACGATGCCAATGTCCTCCGGCACTCTGTGTCCAAGCTCCCTCAGCACATTCATCAGAAAGATAGCCGCCCTGTCATTAGAGCACATGAAAACCTCCGGCAGCTCCTCCAGGTTCCTCACCCGCTCCGCGACAACCGCCACATTTTTTTTCAACACATACGCTTCCACATCCCGGAGCAGGGAATATTTCATTGTATTCAGCAGAGCTGTCTGCATGGCTCCGTCTTCCATCACTGTAGCCATAGCCTCCACATATCCCAGATAACGCTCCTTAATGCTGAGGGAATAGTCAAGATCCCCGAAAAAACCGATTTTCCTGTAACCGTTCCTGATCAGATGGCTGGCGGCCAGAAAAGCCCCGCCCCTGTTGTCTGCCAGGATGCTGTCCACCGGATAGCCGTAAGTAGTGCTGTCCACCACGATCACAGGAATCCCATAACCGCTGAGCGCTTGGATCCTGTCTTCCTCCACCGTCCCCACTATAATGATTCCCGCTACCTTCTTATTCTGGACACAGGGCGGGATCCTGTCCGCCTGATCCGTGAAATGGATGATGATATCATACCCAAGCCTGTCCGCCTGCCACTGGATTCCATATATGACCCTGGAATAAAAATGCATGTCCTGAAAATATATCTTGCGTATCAGGACACAGATATGTTTGCTGGAAAAGGTTTTATTGTACTTGTCGGATTGATCCAGATACCCTGTCTTATTAGCCAGCCGTAGAACACGCTTTCTTGTGCTTTCACTGACGCCCTGCTTATTGTTCAGCGCCAGGGACACGGCGTTAATGGAAATGCCAAGTTCATCCGCAATCTGCTTCATCGTTATTCTCTTTTCCATCCTGGTCCTCCATGTCCCCTGTAGTCCTTCCCCTCTACACTCCAAGCATCTCGTAGATATCCTGAAGCGCCACGTCCACCCTGCATATTTTATCATCTGCAGCGCCGTAATAGATCATAAGCGTCTCGTCCTCCAGGAGCGCCCCACAGGTAAAGACCACATTGCCAAAAAATCCCTCCTTCTCGTATACGGTCTCAGGCTCGATAAAAGGAACGTCCAGCTTTCCGATAACCTTCTTCGGTTCCTCCGGATCAAGCAGATAGATCCCCAGACAGTATCTGTCATTTTCATCGGCCGCATGATAGACCACAAGCCATCCCTTCTCTGTCTTTACAGGTACAGCTCCTCCCCCTATTCTTCCGGCATCCCATCCATCTTCCTTAGAGGCCGCCATGAACAGCTCCTGTTCTCCCCAGTGAAGCAAATCCGGGGATTTGGCAAGCCACATGGACGGATTTCCGATTCCAAAGGGCACCGGTCTGTTGAAAGCCACATACTGTCCTCCGATTTTTTCTGGAAATATCGTCACATCCTTGTTTTCCGGCCCGAAGATGATGCCCATTCTCTCAAAATATGTAAAATCCTCCGTCTTCATCAGGGAAACGCACACGCCGTTCTCCGTCACCGCGGAATAAGTGATGTAGTACACCTGACCAATCTGCGTGATCCTGGGATCCTCCATCCCCCAGGATTCCTGAGAGGCGATGGGCATAATGCTGGGCTTCTCGTCAATGGTAAAGTGGATACCGTCTTTTGAGCGGGCTACCCGCAGGTGGGAGAGGGATGTGAGATTCACTGCAATCCTGCCTCCATTGGGCCTTGTCCTGAAAATGGTTCTGTTGTCTGAATAATCGAACTGCGTCTGGACTCTTTTGTCATATGCCACCGTGGCAATCCGATCCCTTCCTTCTTCGTTCACCACGATTGGGATTTCAATCTTTCCTTCCTCATCCTGCTTCACCGACTCTGCCACACGGCACAGAAGAATGATCTCATCCCCATATCGGGCCACGCCGCAATTAAAGACACCGTCTACCTGAAAACGCGGATTGCTGGGCCTTACGTCTGCAGGCGTCAGAAGAGGATTTTGTGTGCATCTGTTAATTTTCATCAGTTGACCTCCCGGTATAATAATTCTTCCCCGTCTGCCCCACAGATAAAATGACCCGCAGTCTCAGGCGCTTCCTTCAAAACCGCAATGTATCCGCATTCCCCTGCCGCCAGCGTGACAGTGATTTCCCCATCGGATGTCCCTGTTTCTCTCATGGAAGACAATTCCCACACTTGAAACGTTTTTTCGAATAAATCCGGTCTTTTTTTCCTCCAGATATCCGCCACGGTAAAATGTATGGTGACCTCACGGTCAAAGGGATTCTGAAGCAGATATACCGGACAGGTCTTCCGGCTGATCCAATCGGTTATGGACAGATCCAGCGCAAATATCCACTCCTGCTCCGTATTCCTCACCAGTGCGTCCAGCCACATCAGATATCCCGCGCCGTAGACGGATCTCTCTCCGCAAAAATCCCCGCATGCCGTGGGATTTTCCTCCCCGTCTGTCCGCTGGAGTTTCTCATAGGGAACTGCCGGATTCAAATCCGGCCGGGTTTCTCTCAGCTTCGTCTTTCCCTGTCCGTAAAACAGCTGGAAGGAGGACATCACATGGCGCACCCAGCAGGCCACCGCTTCCGCCAGAGCCGGACAGAACCGTACGGCGGGCAGCAAAAGCTGCATGGGCATCAGGCTCTCCATACTGTAAGCGGAATCCATGGCATCCTTTCTGGTATCTCCCCGCCAGCCCATCATCAGACCGTTCACACATTCCTCTCCCCAGCTGCCCTTCTGCAGGGGACCGTTTTCATGGTCAAATACCCAGAAAGCCGTCTTCTCCACATCGTTCTTATAGCCGTGGCTCTGGAGCCATGCTGCAGTCAGCAGTCCCGCGCTTCCGTTGGGAATCTCATACCAGGGATTGCCCTCATGGGCCTGGTACAGCCTGATCGCCCTTATGCTTTCCTCCAGACAGTCGGACTGTCCCAGAACCTGGCTGGCAAAAAGCATCTGGTATGCATACCCTGCTGAGGAATCCGGCTGACGATAGATGTCTTTGTTTGTAAACGGGTGACCGGCGGCAAAATCAAATCCCTGGGCGTTGAAATCATATGCTATCCTATGCGCCATCGCTTTCATGGAACCGGCAGACTCAATCAGGCACCTTTCCGCCCTTTCGTCCCCCTGGTACAGGGTTCTGTATACGGCTCCTGCAAGCAGGTTCACATAAAAGAGATACCAGAATTCTGTCCCATTCCCATGGGGCGAATTCAGGAACACCTGATGGGATTGGCTGAAAAAATCAAAATAGGTGGGCGCGATCCATTCCGTATCCAGATTCATCAGCCACTCGCCCACTGCCAGGATCCCCCAGGTCACCATTTCATTGGAATCGCTGAGGGTGTACGCCCCGAAAATGGGATGCCCGTTCTCCGGATTCGTTCTGTATATTTTGTTGGCGGGCTCATGCACTGCCTCAAGAAACCTCCTGTTCAGCTCCCTGTAATCGGGAATAGAGAGCCCTGGAAGCTTCTTCATATCCTCCAGATCATGAAATTGGTAATAATTGTCCATATGTTTCTCCTCCTATTCCTATTCCAATTCCGTGTCTGCTCCGCCCAGCACTTTCGTATGGGCTGATGCCGTGGGGAGCAGAAGCTGTTCTCAATTAGCTATTGACCACTGTCTGTCGTCATATGATGTCTTCGCCTGCCAGAAATCCGGGATCTATGGTCCTGCGGATCCATCTGTTGATTTCATTTACGAACACATTCCACGCGAACACCTTATGTCCGCTGCATTTTTCCGGTTGGCCAAAAGCATGTAGATACTCCATGCTGACAGGATCCTCCTGGCAAATCTCGAATTCTGCCTTCAGCCGCTTCTTCATCAATTCATCCGCTGGCTTCCAACCGTGATACTTTCCCGCCGCAAGGGCAATATACTGAGGCCTCAGATAACTTCCCCCATTTGCGTAACGGCCGGCCTCCCAGAACTGCCCCCCGTTAAAGGGATTGCGCTCTTTCGTAAAAAAGGTTCCGTCCGCACAGGCGATGATCGGCATCATACATCCCTCAAAAACGGGAATCCGATCCAGTGTGTCCGTCACGATTTCCTTTCCCAGCAGGCTCTCATCAAACAGATACAGGCTTAAGAACTCGGGTTCCAGATCCAGGCAGGAAAGAATGTCCAGATCCCCGCCTCCCTCTCCCAGCCTGTTTCCCGGAAAGGTCCGAAGATATTTCCTCCCCTCCCCGTCTTCCCCATAATAGCTCGCATATTCCCTTCTGGTGTCCTCCACATACGCCGCGTCCACACCGCCGATTCCAAGGGCCAGCGCCGTCTTCATCGTCAGACAGTAGTATCCCTGGCTCACTGCGAAATAACTGGGTTCTGCCTGCCACATCACATCCATAAGAGACTGGGGATTGTTGATCTTGATCCTGCCTTTCCTCTGGGGATCGTAACGGTTCAGGAGCAGCCGTACTATGCCTTCTAGCCGTTCCAGGTCAGGCGCGAGGCCGAATCTCTTCCAGTTCAGGTAATTCCAGATAATGAACAGATAATTGATTTCATTATCGATTTTTTCCCTGCTGCCAAAATAGGGCGTAATGATATTGTCCACCCAGCTGTGGGAATCAATGGTATTTTTGATCATCCCCAGGATGGTCTCATTCAGCTCCTTATCCTCCACGCCATTGACGCTCCAGAATACGTCCCGGAAATACATTTCAAAATAGTCGATGCTGGGTACGCACAAAGGCACCCCAAGCCCCGGTTCTGCCTGCCAGTTCAGCATCCTGAAATCCGCATACAGTATTTTCTCCGCCGCCGTCCCTGAGAATCCCAAAGCCTCCGCCAGATGTATCTGTGCATATTTCCTCAGATTTCTCAGATTGACTTCAAAATTATCCACAAAGAAAAAGTAACGGTACGATTTTTCCTCATTCTGCCGCAGACTGTGCCAGGGGCGTGCTTCCTTTTTCTGTTCATAGAGACGCAGCGGCTCTATCGCACCCTCTTCCCAGTACATCTCGATAAGGGCAGTCTCTGCCATGCCCAGGACAGGAATCACCTGCCTTCCGCACGTTTCGAAGATCCGATCCAGAACCCTTTTCCCTGCCGCGCTGGCCATCAGACGGCAGGGGACGCGTCTCACATTGCATTCCAGCAGATACCCATATCCTTTTCTTCCCCAGGCGGATGCTCCGTTTTTCCCCTCCGCTTCAAAGGGGATGTCATAGGTGGGATAATATTCCCCGGCATGAAGCCTGATTTCCTTGCCCTTTACCGATTCCTCTATTAAGACAGGGTCGTAGGCAGTCACTGCGGGAGCGTTTCCGTCCGCGGTTCTCCGGGAACGCCATCCTGACCATTCATTCGCGATTCCGGTATCCATCAGGACACCCAGCACATCCCCGCACTTTAATATCATACCTGCCGCCGGAAAAGGCTGTGTGCTCCGGCTGCCGTAAATACAGGCCGCCTCGTTTTTCACTGCCCCGAATGACCATATCTGCTCCGTCTCCGGATGCCTTATCCGCTGTGACAGGGAGATATACAGATTCAGGATATGATTCTGACAGCATGTGATTTTTTTGATGACAATGGAATCCTGAACGGTATATGTGACCTGTAGGCGCAGCATCACATTCAGCTCGGGCAGCAGTTTTTCGGAAAACAGGCAGCACTGGTTTTCGCTGCAGGTCTCTGTCTCCCATTGTCCAAATGTCACTTTTCCGAAGACACTTCTGTCGCCGTTTTCATAGGCAATTTCAATCTCATCCTGCAATACCTGGAATAAGAACCTATGATTGCAGAATAAATTGATTTGCCCGTGTTCCTTTTGTATCACCTGGCCATACCTGCCTCTCCTCCGGTTCCCGCCGGATCATGCCTTAAATGGGTCGTCAATCTCAATCACACAGGCTTCACAGTCGGAAACCCCCGTATACAGCTCCCATTTTCCATCTTCCCTCCTGACAAGGCCGCCGGAGAAGATCACATCCTCAAGATCCGGACGTTTTGCCCCTCCCGTGGGAATATCACTTCTTCTTGCAATGATTTTGACAGGGGTGTGCCCCATGGTCTCCGGATCGAAGAGAAAGCTCATGGAATGATAATGTAAATGGTTCTCGTCCCTGTACGCAATATGTCCTAATACGCCCAGGCGTCCGTCCTCCAACAGATTGACCTGATTCGCCCCTCCCCATTCCTCCGGAAGAAAATGCGTGTCAAAAATCCTTGCGCCCAGGATGCTCTCTTCATTCACTTCTTCCAGAGCGTCCACGCTGGTAAACCCAATCTTTCCAAGGCCGCCCATTTTTCCCTGAGGCCGGGTAAAGATTGCTATTTTACCGTTTTCCATCTCTCCCAGGCGGATATCCTTCATGTGGGCAGGTCCTGCGGCAAATAGCTTTAACTCCCTGATTGTCTTTCCCCTGTAAAAAAGAGTCCTCCAGTTGATTACCCTCTCCGGATATAAAGGATCCGTCTCAATCTGCACGCCCCCAAGAACCAGTTCCTCTCCGATACGCGTCACAAAGGGATCCTGAAATCTCTCAAACACCATCTCAGGGAAATCTGCAGTATACCGGTGTTCCCCTGTCCTGCGGAAAATGCGGACACAGGAAATCTCATTGTCTCTTTTTTCCACGCGTCCGGCAAGGTAGAATTGGCCGCCCTCCTCAAATTCCTGGCTTATATTGTAGACATCGTATCCCTCCGCTCCCTCAAAAACCAGCCGATAAGCGGCATAATCATGCTTCCTGCCTTCATAATCCTTCAATAACTCTCTGCAGCCTACTGCTTTTGTCTGATACATACTTATCCTCCTTTTCTTCGTCCGATCCGCGTCCATGGCTTCAGACATGATATCTATCTCCCGGGGCACAGAATGGTGGGAATCTGTCTATCCCACAATTCCCGTCCGTTCAATACTTTCCGTAAATTGTTTCTGGGTAAAAAGATACACTATCAGCATAGGCCCAATCAACAACAGACAGGAAGCCATTTTCACCTGCATGATGTTGTAGTTGGATCCCGCCCAGTACGCAAAGTTGGAATCCTCTTTCACCGTGGAAATAATGGTGCTCATGGTATTTAAGCTGGGGTACAATACCCTTGTCAGATATGTCTCATTCCAATGCCATACCAGCGAGAACAGAAATACCGTAGTCCTTGCGGATTTTGCCAGAGGGAACATAACCTTGACGAACAATCTCAGATAACCCGCGCCGTCAATCAGCGCCGCCTCCTCCAGCTCGTTCGGTATCTTCCTGAAAAACTGCATATAGATAAGGATAAAAAGGCTGGATTTCAGCCCGTTTCCAAACAGGGCAGGAACGATGAACGCCAGCGGCGAATTCACCAATTTCAGGTTCCGGAACACCCAGGCCATGGGGATGAATGTGGCCTGGGGCGGTACGATATAATTGAATACAAGCAGGACGATCAGCGCCTTTTTGCAGGGCACCTTCAGCTTTGCCAGCCCATATCCTGCCAAGGCGCAGGTGACAGTCTGTATGGCTGCAGCCGGAACCGATGTCATCACTGATAGAAACATCGGCGAAGAGCTGATGGTCTCCCAGAAGGTCTTATCCCTGGTAAACTGAGGTATCACCTTCAGTTCCTCCAGGGCGTACATGAAATTGACCAATGTGCCCTCCTTGGGAATCCACTTTGCAGTAGGATCCACCAGATCGGCATAGTTCTTGAAAGATGTGCTGATAATGTATAAAACCGGCTCGATATAGATCAGGGAAAAAACGATCAGGATAAAGTACAGGATAAGCTTCGGAATGATCCTTACCTCTCCTCCGAACAGATTTCTTTTCAACCAGCGGAATGCCTTTCCTATTGCAGGATTTCGCATATCTTCCCTCCCTCGTATGACTCTTCTGTCATATTTTGTAAAAGATTCCATTTCTCATCTCTTTTTCTCTGTTACAGACCTGCGGAACATGAGAAATACAATCCCAATCATTCCCAGGATCAACAAAAAATACAGGAACGATATGGCACTGGCGTAGCCATAACCGGTTTTGACATTGTTCATATGGCCCATGATAAAATCCATAATCTTGTTAAAGGGCGCAGTAAACTGGTCTACAACGGTATAAATAGTTGCCAGCAATATGAAGGGCACCAGATTCGGCAGCGTTATCAGCCACAGGCTTTCCCACTTGCCCGCCCCGTCGATGGTGGCCGCCTCATACACGCTTGGATTGACGCTCTGCATTCCCGCTATGAGAATCAGCATCTGGACGCCTGAATACCACAGGATGATCAGGAAACTGTCGATCACCATCGTAAGGGTTTCCCCCAGCGAACCGCCGATATTCGCCAACAGGCTATTGATGGTATCGCTCTTCAAGAAAGAGACGGTCCCCTGGCCCTGGGCAGTCAGGCTTTCGATGAGATTTCCGCTTGTCAGAAGCACCGGCAAAAAGAAGACTGCCCTGATAAACGACCTTCCTTTGAATTCTTCATTCAGAAGCAATGCCATGATAATGGCAAAAACAACAATGATGGGGATAATGATGACTGTGTTCTGCAACACCTTGATCAGGTTATTCATTACCTCCGCATCCCGTAACAGAGCCTTATTGTAATTCTCCCAACCCATCCACTCCATCTTCAGGGCGCTTCCCGATACTTTCACTTTATTGAATGACATATACAGGGAATAGAGCAGAGGATAGGCCGAAAAAACTGCAAAGCCTAAAAGCCATGGACCTACGAAAGCGAAACCGATTATCTTTTGTTTTGACTCAATTTTTAGCTTTTTCATACGCCCCTACCTCACAATCACAAAGTCTTCTGCCGGAATCGTTGTCCCCTGATAGGTATCATCCTCATCTGAATAATTGATCAGGACAGCCACTCCGCCTTCATACACCACTTTGGTCACAGTTCCGGATAACAACTCATGATCCTCAATGAATCTTCCCGCCGTGGCCTTGCTGAACTCCTGATACCGTCCGTATACATCCACAATATCCTCTTTCCACTGATCGAATTCCGTGCTGTAACTGTAGAAGCTTTCCCCCAGCATCAGTTCGCTGGTGGGCAACGCCGTCACATGAAACGCGACGTTTCCTCCATACTCAATGGACCGAAGGAAATCTGTCTTCGGCTCATAGAACCCGTTATTATAGCTTCCGATGTTATAGGTGACCAGTCCATGCAGGGCAATGGCGTAAAAGGGAACCGTCTCATCGATGATATTATGGAAATTATCCCCCGGAAAAGCAGTAAAGTGAACGCCGTTCTGCACCAGGTAGGCATTGGGCTTCAGCAGCCGCACCGATCCATACTGCTCTATCAATTCTTTGGCCAAAGCTACCTGCGCCTGTTTTGTGCTGTCTCTGTCCATCAGGCTGTTTTTATTAAAGTCAGAATACAGATAAACTCCCAGTTCGCCGGCTTCTATTCCGTCAAGGGCAAAGCCTCTGTATTTTTTCCGGCATTTTTCCATCTGTTCCCTGCTGTAGGAATCATTGGCAAAACCACCGTTCAAGATAGAGTTATCCTGGATATTGTATACCGTATCCTTTCTGGTGCTGACTCCTTTCGAAGAATCCAGCATTACATATTCGTCATACAGGTAAAAACGGTATCCCTGTTCCTGCACATAATGGCTGAGCTCTTCGAGATCCGATTTGCCTCCCAGCTTTGAAGGTATGGGGAAACGATCCGGAACCGCTACGGAAAGCCCTCCCTTGGACCAGCCCGTATAGATGACATCCACCGCTTCCATTCCCTGTTCTTTCAGATACCGCACCATCTCTTTCGCCTGTTCGAAAGTCGTCCCCACAAGAAAGGTGCTTCCTATGGCATTCTCTTCGATATCTCCGCCGATGACATACAGCTGTAAGGGCTCTTCTGCCTCAAAAGATTTCTCAAGGTCGATGCCGTTCTTCTCAATCAGATAACTGCGGTACAGCTTAGCCATCTGTACGTAATCGGCCTTCTCACCGCTGTCAAAGTGATATAATATTTTCCTGGAATGCTCAATCTTAAAATCAGAATAGGTGAAATAACCGTCCCCCGTCGCCGTATTCGTAAGGATTTTATATTTCAGGCGGTGCCTGAACCTGGACTGAATCGAATGGAATCCTGTCTGGACTCCCTTTTTCGACGCCACGATATCTGCCTGGGTCTCGCCTTCCTCAATAATCGCCACAAAGGAATTCCCATCTCTCACCAGGCCATAGACGGGATACTCCACATGCAATGCGCTGCGCATCTCGGAATAAATGGTATTATCGTAATTGCTCAGCAATGCCAGATCCGAACCGTACACATTTCCCACGAACTGGGACGTGGCATTTCCGTCAATGGAAAAATCCATAATGCCGCCGATTCCATCCGGTACAAACAAATATCCTTCCGTGTCATTCTCTCCGAACACCGCCCCCAGATAAGGAAACACCGAAAACTCCGTCAGCAGGCATGTCTGGTTCTTGTCAATCACCTTCTGTCCCGATTCCGATTGCTTATAGACCAATCCCGTATCGGAGACAAGGTTCGCCGGTACGGAAATCTCCAGATAGTCCTCCACAAGCCTCAAATCATATCCCAGCGTAATATGGGTATCCAAAAAGGAAAAGAAGACGCGGACTCCTCCCTCCAGTTCATATACTGATATTTCCGTCTGACCGCTGTATACATTGCCGTAATTGGCATCCAGCTGGGCAGTATCGGTGACGTAATTATAGACGATGGGAGAGCGCAGGTTATTCTTCCACGTATCATTGCTGCCTTCCCTGTGGATTTCCTCCTGCAGGGGGGCGCTTCTCCAGACATATCCGCTCTCTTTGTCTGTGATAAGCACATTCCCGTCCGCGAAGTTCAGCTCCACGCTCAAAAACGAATTCTCCGCAACCTTCTGATAGCCGCTTCCCTCCAGCCGCTTTAAACTTTCATTGGAAATGAACTTTTCTGTCTCCTGGGTATACTGGACGGAATCCTTCTCCCGGCCGTTCAGAAACCGGATCAGAAAGACAGCGGCAATAAGCAGAAGTACAATGCCTGTGCGTTTCAATGCTTTTTTAAACAAAACCAAGTACCTCCCTTATCAATTCATTTGCCAGATTATACGCCTGTATGCTGATGCCGTAAATTGCCGCCGCCAGCACGATGGCGATGGCAATGGTAAAAAATATCAGGAACAATCTCTTTACCGCTTCTCCGAAATCGTATCCCTGTACTTCCTTCATCTGGAGAAACAGATAGATGCCTGTCCATGCCGCCGCCAATGCTACCAGGAAATAATAAATGAAAATTTCGTCCCTGGTCAGCAGATTGGAGAGAAGGGCAATGGGTACCGACCATACAATCTGAGGAATCAGGCAGTAGACCGCCGTGATGAAGACCGCCCTCAGAGAACCCTGCCCTTTGGTGATGGCTCCTACCAGATAGCTTCCAAGCACCCACAACATTGTCGGCGCGATAAAACTTAACGCCACATCCATAAGCGTCATCCCGGCCAGCCCGAACTTGTTGAAGGAAAAGCTGGTGCATGCGGCCGCCGCAAGCTTCACGGCAACATAGATTGCAAAAATGATGACTGCCGAACCCACGCTTGCCTTGCCCGCCCGGGAGGCGCCATAAAAGGTATCCGCAGGATGCTTCAGGATGCGGAAGGCATAAGCGGTCTCTTCCAGCTTTATCCGAACCCCCGGCGTATGGGAGCAAAGCGCCGCCGTCAGCTTATGGGAGAATTTTTTCCATTTATCCGCCACCCACCCTATGGGGCTAAAATGAAATATCTTTCCGATCAGCTGGTATACCGCGATCACAGCCAGTATGAGGAGAAGGGCCCCTGTGCTGTTCTTCTGCAGCCAAGCGGAACGATGCTGCCAGTATGCTTCCGAGTAATTCTCCTGATCCAGGGCCACCTTCATCTCGCTCATGGCCGTCTCCCAGTCCCCGGATACATAGGCTGCCTTTCCAAGGCCTAAATGCGCCATATAGTAATTGGAATTCTCTTTTAATATTTCCTTCCACAGCGGAACCGCCTCCTGGTACAGGCCATCGTTGTACAGCACCACGGCCTCTAAGATTTTCTGAAACAGTTCCGTGGGATGAAATACGTGAATCCCGTTATACTGTTTATCCAATACATACAGGTTTCCGTTTTCTGCCACTGCAATGCCATTGGCCATGCCGAAGACGCCCACTCTCTGTTCCACGGAGCTCAGCTTTCTGCCGAAGATCGCCAGGGTCTGTTTTTGGTTGCCGTATACGATCACAGCGCCGTTGGTCTGGTCCACCGCATAGATATTGCTGCTTCTGTCTACCGTGACTGCCGCTATGGAAGAATCCCCTGCTTTTCCTTCCGTTGCCCAGGAAGGGATTTTGACCTTGAAGTCATTGTTGTCGAACAAATCCTCCCCGCTGGCATTGAACTTCTTGATCTGTCCCGATTTTATGTTTTGGGTACAAGTGTACAGATAACCGTCCTCTCCCTGGACTACGCCGCTGATGGTCACGGCTCTGCTGTTATTGTTGGTAGCAATCTGTTCTTTGGTGTAAAACAGCCTTTTTACTTTTTCCAGGACACCTAATTCTGTGGCGTTCCTGCCAAAGAATCCGTGGAATCTGCCGTCAGGGCTTAAGATCAGCAGTCCCTCATTTCCGCCTCTGCTGATTACAAAGATATAGCCTCTGGCATCCACAGTCAGCTTTACCGGAGTGAACACCACATCCTTCAGACGAATGTCATCCGGTTTGGCAATGGTATTCACCATCTCCCCGTCCCGGTCAAAAATAACGACCTGCTGATTGCCGGTATCCGCTACATAGACCAGTCCAAGCTCGTCCACATATACGCCCTCGGGAGCGCGGATGAAAGAATTTCCGCTTTCGTCCGTCCCGAATATTTTCTGGATCACACCCTCCGGATTCATCTTCACGATACGGTTATTGTCCTTATCCGCAACATACAGGAACCCTTCCTTGTCCATACAGATATCTTCCGGTGTGGAAAGGCCTTTTACCACTTCATATTCATCCTCGCCCTTCTCGGCCATCAGGCTCTGTCCGATGATTTTCACTGGTACATAGGGAGAAGGCATCCAGATGGGACGTTCTTCCGAATCATATGTAAATGCGTTATATGGTATTTCCGCCAGAGCCGTAAGAGGCGTGAACAGGCACACCGCAAGAAATAAGCCTGCAAGAAAGACCCTTATCCTTTTTTTCATTCTCACCTTTCCCCCTGCCCTTTACTTAATCCCGGAAGTGACCATTGTCTTCAGCATGGATTTCTGCATGACTGCAAAAATGATGAAATTAGGCAGAAACAGAAGCAGTCCTGCCGCTGCCGAGGCTCCCTGTCTGGCAACTGTCGTACCGGTGCTGCTGGTCAGGGTCTGGATGTAATACGGTAATGTCTTCATGGAATCGTCCAGCATGTAATACTGAGATGTAGTCACATCGTTCCATACATTCTGGAAGCTGATGATCATGACTGTCCCTACTGCAGGCAGCACCGCAGGCATGACAATCTTCCAGAATACGGTAAATTCCGACGCGCCGTCCAGGCGGGCTGCCTCACTCAAAGAATCCGGAACCTGCTCCATGAACTGTTTCAGCAGAAAGACCCCCACCGGCAAAGCCAGCTGCGGAAGGATATGGCCCAAATAATTGTTGATCAGCCCCACCTTGTCCACAATCAGGTACTTGGTAATCATGACCGCGCTGGGAGTGAACATAAGTGACAGCACTATGATATTGAATATCCTGTCCCGTCCCGGAAAATCGATTTTCGCAAAGGCATAAGCGGCAGTGCAGCTGATCGCCACCACCAGAAAGACCGTTACCACTGTGACAAATATGCTGTTGAAAAGGTATCTGGAGAAGGGGACTGTCGTCTCTCCGGTCGCATAAAAGAATTCCTCAAAATTCTGCCAGGTGGGATTCCTGACAAAAAAGGTGGGCGGATATTTGAACAGTTCGCTTAATGGTTTAAACGCGTTATTGATGATAAAAATAACGGGCATGACAGATACCAGCGCAATGATGGTGACGATGGCCAAATTGGTGATGTCGAAAAACCTTATGGATTTCAGCTTCTTACTTATTTTTTTCACGATTCATCCTCCTTACTGCCCAGGAAACGGAAGCACAATTGGGAAATACCGAACACTACCAGCAGCAGCACAAAAGACAATGATGTGGAGTATCCCAGCTGCAGCCTGGAAAACGCATAGTCCTCGATATGGTTCTGTATCAGCTGGCCGCCATAGTCCGGCGTGGGATTGGTGCCCGAAAGCTGTACGCCCACAGCCCCCGCGTTCAAAGCGCCTGTGATCGCCATGATCGCGGAAAACAGCATCTGCGGTTTCATGGACGGAATGGTCAGATAGACCAGCTCGGTGAGAGGGCTTCTGATTCCGTCAATCCTTCCGGCCTCATAAATCTGGGCGTCCACATTCTGCATCCCGGAGAACAGGGAGAGGAAGCCCACGCCCATGTTCCCCCATAAAGTGACAATGATCATGACAAACATCAGATAATTGCCGTCCTGGGTCCATGCGATGGGGTTCCTGATAAAACCCAGCTTCATCAGGAAATTGTTCAGATATCCCAGCCTGTCCGCGCTGAAGAACACGGACCACACCACGGATATCAGCACGCCTCCGGCAATAGAAGGCACATAAATCGCCATGACATATAGCAGCTGCACTCTTTCAGAAAGTTTATTCAGGAGCCATGCAAGCAGAAACTGCAGGGCATATCCCACCGGGCCTACTATCACCGCAAAAAGAAAGGTGTTGGGAATCACTTTCTTGATGAGCAGCATATCGTTGGTCAGCATATAGACAAAGTTCTTTAATCCCACAAATTTCGGCATATTGATGGAATCATACTGCGTAAAGGCAAGGAACGCAGCGGACACACAGGGTAAAATAATAAATATCAGGAAACTGATCATAAAAGGCGCGATAAACAGATATCCCATCCATATCTGCTTTTTGTTGTACACCTTTTTCACCTTTTTATTTTTCGTCACTTTGTATCAACCTCTTTTTCTTGTCTTACTTTAACAGATTGCCGTCTTCATCGATATATCCCAATTCCTCCTGCTTGCTCCTCATCTCCGGACGAATCAGCTCAATCGCCTCGTCTAACTGTTCCCGATAATTTTTCTTGTCAATGACTGTCCTGGTCCATGCGTTCCATATTTCCCTCTGGGTGATGTAGGAACCTCCGGGAACCATGGGAATCTGTCTGTACCAGGAAAGCTGTTCCAGGATTGCTTCCTTAACATCCTCGTTCCAGTTCTGCTTCGCCACCACCTCCGTGTTGGCAGAGAAGTACCGGAATTCTTCCCCGTAGATATTCTCCAGGTCGTCCGCGTACATGAATTGTACTTCATCGCTCAGCCACCACTTCAGAAAGTCCCATGCCCTGTCTTCCCTGGCCTCATTGGACTTGAAAATCATCGCTCCGTTCTGGGTGCCGGCCTGCCATCTGATATTTTCGCCCTCTTTATTGATAATGCCTGGCGAGACGGCGACGCTCCATTTTCCCGTAATATCCGGAGCTGCCATATCAAGGAGCATATACTGGTCGATTCCGGTGATGCCAAGAGGTACGTCGCCCAGCCGGAAATGCTGATAAAAACTGGACATCTTCGGATCGATTCCATATTTCAGATACAGGTCGGTCCAGTATTTGAAGGCTTCATATCCCTTCACGTTATCAAACGCGATGTCCATGCCGTTTTCCGTATAGACATCCACATCTCTCTGGAAAAAGAAAGTCAGGAAATCCCCATAAGGATAAAAAAAGTTATAATTGTTCTGCAGCAGCGTTGAGGCCGCCTTCGTTGTCTCCTCCCAGGTTTCCGGGATTTCCACGCCCAATTGTCCCAGAATATCTTTCCGGTAATATAGAATATTCGTCTTTACCTCTTCCGCTATGGCATACTCCCTGTCCCCAATCTGATACGGGATACGGCTTCCCGGAACCACGTCTGCAATGAGCTCTTCAAATTCAGGGTACTTGCTCAGATCCACCAGGGCGTCCCTGACCGCGAATTCAAAGGGAATCCCGATATCCACGCCTGTCACGATGTCCGGCTTTTTGTCCGAGGCATTGGCCAGCACCAGCAGGTTCATTCCCACAGGACAGTAATTGACCTCTACCCTGACGCCGGTTTCTTTGGTATAGTACTCATTGGCCATCTGCTGCATCAGGTCCACATAATCCCTGTTTCTCTGTACCCATACCTGAACGACTTCCGTATCCTCATTCCCTCTGGTTCCCTGCATGCTGGACGCCGCAAATGACTTCAAAAATCCCACAGCCGCGAACCTGGCCCGTTTCAGCGTCCCTGTCTCGATTTCAGGAAATTCGCTGTCGATGCTCTTAATGCACACGGTGTCGAGAAGCAGGGAGGGACTCGTCACCGTTGTCTCCCATTCGGATACCGCAGTATAAATATTGCTCAGGGTGTCCACATTGCTGGTAATAAGGGAGATATCTTCTATGGTCTTTTCCAGATCCTGGTATGCCGCGGAAAGGGTGTTGAAATCTGTCCTGCCCCTTCCGGTCAGCGCCTCCAGTCTGTCGAACACCTGATTCAGCTTTTCCTGATTCTCCTTTAATCTGTCGGTCAGGTCAGGTATATAGGACTCCAGATTCCACAGACGGTAAACATCCTGGCTGACGCCGACGATTTCCTTTACCTCCAGATCCAGCTCCGCCATGCCGGAGGATACGGAATGCAACAGATTGGAAATCTCCCGGTATGGAGCGTTGGTCACCTCCAGGCGGATCCTGTGTTCTCCCTCCGCCAGATAAATCTGATAGGGCGTATCACCGCCTAAAACCGCAAGCCCCCATTTCCGTTCATAGACAAAAGGAATATACTCTAACTCCCGGAACAGCCTTTCTCCGTCCACGGTAAGCCTCCGGAAAGATGTCAGAGAACTGTTGTAATTCTGTCTGTATTTAAACGCCAGATTATAATAACCGTCCTCCGGCACAGAAACGCTCCACTCTATAAAATCATGGGCATTGGAATAATTTTCACCGCCTATGGTATTCAAAGTCTTTTTGCCGATTCCCTCCGGTGATATCCCCGGTTCATTGGAAGCGATGTACTGAATGTTCTTGCCCGATTTCAGCTGTATATTTTCTGCTTCTATCTCACAGTAGTAGTCGTTTGCGTTATTTGGCCTCTGATTGGCATTATAGTCTGCATAATCCGGTATTTCAGCCACCGGAACCAGCTTCACCGCGGCAATTGCCATGGTGCCTTTCAATGCCTGGAAACAGAGCAGATTGTCTCCCTTTTTCAGCTCTATTTCCAAGGGTTCAAAATACATGGCATTTCTGTCCCAGAGGAGCTGTTCATACAGTCCTATCACTTTTTCCTGTCTCGGAATGATTTCATTTCCGTACTCATCCTGTTCAAAAGGATATGTCATATTCATAAAATTGTTGGAGAACAGTATATTGGACAGCTCGCTGTACTGTGTTTCCCCATTTACGGTCAAAGCTCTTTCAATCGCTCCATAAGAGTCTTCCAGAAGAGAATAGGTCACAATCACATGATATTTTGCATGCTCCGGGGCATTTACCGGAAACTCCAAAGTCCCGCCCGCATTCTTCCATGCCAGTGCCGGCGTCCCGTTGATTTCTGTCTCTGCGATATCTGCTCCTTCAGACCTATACTGAAAAATGTCCACATTTATCTCTTCCGTACCGCTTTCTATATCGGACGCAAGGAAACTTTCCGCCGGGAAATCATAGGCTGCCTCTTTCCTCTCGTCGGTGCGGAAGAACCGGAAAAACACTGCTGCCAGAACGATAATAAAAACTGCTGCCAGGTACGCTTTTTTTCGTTTTCGCATTTTCATCACCTATATTTATTTAGTAAATCCGTTCTCCGGTAGTCGGATTGAAAAACCAGAACAAGTTCATATTCAGCCTGATTTTTACCTTGTCGCCTGTCCCGTATTTTGCCCAGATCGGACAGCGGACAGTCACTGTATCTGTACCGCATTTCACATATACATATCTGTTTGCCCCAATCAGTTCCACAAGGTCTACTTCCCCCTTAAGCAAACTGCCGTCCTCTTCTTCATCCGTCTTCGCCATCTCCAGGAATTCCGGTCGAATCCCTCCCACCACATCGCCGTTGACATACTCCTTCAGATTCTCTGTCACTTTCTCTCCGGGAATCCTGATCAGGAAATAAGAATTGGAGAACCAATACTCCCCTGAATGATTCCGTATCAACCTGGCTCTGATAAAGTTGGCCTGAGGAGAGCCGATAAATCCCGCTGTAAACATATTCTTCGGATTTGTATAAATTTCTTCCGGTTCACCAATCTGTTGGATTTCACCCGCATTCATGACCACAATCCGATCGCCCATTGTCATGGCTTCCGTCTGGTCATGTGTCACATATACCGTTGTGGCTTTCAATTCCTTATGTAGCTTGATAATTTCTGTACGCATTTCCGTACGCATTTTCGCGTCCAGATTCGACAGAGGCTCATCCATCAGAAATACGGAAGGATCGCGCACGATTGCACGCCCCAGGGCGACTCTCTGCCTCTGCCCGCCGGAGATATCTTTTGGCTGGCGGTCCAGGAGATGGTCAATCTGCAGCTTCCTGGCTTTTTCCGACACCATTTCGTCTATTTTATATTTCTCCACTTTCCGCAGCCTTAATCCAAAGGCAATATTTTCAAATAGGTCGAAATTGGGGTACAGGGCGTAGTTCTGGAACACCATAGCGATATTTCTGTCCTTCGGCGATACATCATTTACTATCCTGCCGTCAATTTCCAGAGTTCCTTTGGTAATGCTCTCAAGTCCTGCAATCATTCGTAAGGTTGTAGTCTTTCCGCATCCTGACGGCCCCACAAATACAATGAATTCCCCCTCTTCTATTTCCAGATTGAAATCCTGTACCGCCGGAGAAACATTTTTGGCATTCGTATATATCTTCCACACATTCTTAAGGGCTACTTTTCTCATATGGCCTCCCCGTATTTTCATAATACCATTTATGAAAACAGTTGGAAAGCGGCAGCACCGCTTTCCAACCGGTAATCATATCGCTATTATCTGATATAGGCGTCCCAGTTGATCAGCTCGTTTGCGTTTACATATTCGTCATATTCTTTTAACGCGTCTACCAGCTGGGCTTCCCCGCTTGCAGCCTTCTTCAGCGCTTCCAGAAAACGTCCTGGATCCATGGGGATGTCTACCACATGATCCGTATTTGCCTTAAGGCCGTCATAAACGGGCTGAAGATCCTCGCTCAATTTGTAGTCTGTAGTAAACGGCGGAATGCCATAGTTGAACGTAGTCGTGTTTTCGTCCATCCGCAGCGGATAAATGGTATTGCCTGCATTGTTGGGATCCGGCGCATATGCCGCCTGCTGTGCCGCTTCACTGGTCATAAAGCTTAAGTAGGCCCATGCCGCATCTTTGTTTTTGCTTGCGGAACACATGCTGTAAGAGATGGCGACCTGATTCGCGCCGCAATCGCCGTCAGGACCTTTGAAGGGAGCAAAGAACATCTGCCTGAATTTAGGCTTGTTCGTATCCGCGTCTACGGTGTAGGCCCATGCGGAAGCTCCGGGGAACATGGCTGCCGCGCCGCTCTGCCAGTCGATATCCCAGATGCTGGAATCCAGGCCCATGGCGTTCCTGTCGTCGGCGGAAAGCGTGCATGCATAATTATTCGCCTGAACCTGCAGAAATTTGTCAAGAGCTTCGATTGCTGCCGGATCGTCGCCGAAGTTGGACAGGTACTGTCCATTTTCTTCCTTATAACCCTTCACCCCGTACGCAGCCAGGAAAATCTGCGGGAATCGGATATAATCCATATCATCAATATTTCTGGCAATGGCCACGCGCATATTCTTGGAGTCGCTTTTGTCCGTCAGTTTTGCGCACATGTCCATGAACTCGTCGATTGTCATATCATTCGTGGGGTAGGGTACGTTTGCCTTGTCAAACGCATCCATATTTGCACAGATGGTCTGAGGCATGACCGTCAGGGGCAGGCCGTAAATCTGTCCGTCCACCGTCAGGTCGTTGATGACGCTTGGAATGAAGTTGTTGACGAAGTTCGGGTCATTGTCCATATAGGAATTCAAAGGCTCCATAAAATCATTGTTATAATAAGACAACAAGGTAGAATAGTTGCCTTCCCAGAAGAAAAGGTCGGGAGCTTCGCCGGCCGCAATCGCGGCCTGCAGGTTGTCCGTTCCCTCCTTGTTGGTTACGTAGTTGATCTTGAGGTTCGGGAAATATGTCTTAACGAATTCGTAATATGGATCGCCTTCCTGCTGCGCGACGATAGAGTTCGTTCCCTTATCGTTGTTCAGCCTGGCCCAAATCGTGATTTCTCCTTCTATCGGATTTACCACCAGTCCGTTTTCATCTTTTTCAGCAGCTCCTTCCTGAACATCGTTATCTGCTGTATCAGAATTTTCCGTACTGTCCTTTTCTCCGTCAGATACTGACGTTTCCCCCTGGCTTGTCCCGGATGATTCGGCCGAGCCTTCATTGCCGCATCCGCCAAGCATTGACATGGCAAGCGTGCCTGTAAGTAAGAGAGCCACAATTCTTTTCCTGTTTTTCATTTCTTCTCCTCCTTTTTTGTTAAACATGCTTTTTACAAATTCCCCTATTATTTATACTGATAATTGCTAAAACTTGCCAAACATCCCTGCTTGCCGTCTAAAAACCGTCACATATGAAAGTTTTCTTCCCATAAAATATCTTCCTGACTTCCTCCTTTTCATATTCATTTTCGTCACAGCATCCCAGCAGGCATCTGGAGAAAGTTCCGATATCCAGTTCCACGTCCCAGTCTGTCCCTTCTTCCAGGGCAATGCATCTGCCATCTTCGAAAGTCACCTTGAAGACTCTGTTGTTTTCCCTGATGTATTCGTCATTCAGCTTCACGGAAACTGTGCCGCTGCCTCTGTATCTTGCCATGCGGAGCGCATTTTCCGCATGGATGACTCGGCCCATTCCGTGAAAGACAATCTTTCTGCCAAAAGCATTTCCGCTGACTTCCGGAAGAATCCTCTGCAGCGCCACTTGTTTCGGGACAGACAGCCTTACACTCTGGAAATGGCTCCTGTAAGCTCTGATATGATTGAACAGCCCTTTCAGGCCTTCCTCATCCGAAAAGTAAAAAGCTTCCATCTGCATAAGACCACCGGGATGCTTGTCCGAATACTCCTTATGATAACACAAAACACCCTTAGGTCTTCCTTCCTGATTCTTCCAGACATAGGTAAAGGCATTTTCAACCGCAGGATCGTCGTGAATGACTTTTATCCAGTCATATTCCTCCCTGACAAAAGACAGGTTGTATTCTTTCATATAATCGGCATATACCTGCATGACTGCTTCCTTTTCGGAAGAGCGCTCGTTCAGACAGGCGGCGCCTTTTGCCTCCGGAAAATAAGGAACTGTCCGTATATCAAATTCCCAGTCCACAGTCTCACTGCACAGCTCATAGCCGAACTGTCGATAGAATACGGTGCTGAACGGGTAGAGATAAGAAAAGGCATATCCTTTCTGGTAACTGTCTTCCAAATGCTTCCTGAAACAGCCGGCGATGACGCCCTTTCCCCTGTACTGCGGCAGGCTGGATACCCCGCCGATACAAGTGCAGACCACCTCATTTCCGTCAAAGCGTATCGTGGCAGGGAAACCGATCAGAAATCCCATCATCTGACCGTCATCATCAAATGCGGCCCACCGTTCTTTATAATAGCGCTCCTGGCGGCTTTTCGGATTCTCTCTGATTTGTTTCCATTTTTCGTCCGAGAGCTGTTCTTTTGCTATCTGTATCTCAAACGCGATTCCGAATACCTCCTGGGTTCTTCTATATTCTTCTTCCCGGATTTTTCTGATTATCATGCTATCACTCCTCTGTCTGCCATACAGAAACAAGTTTAAAGTTATTTTTTTATCATAGAGAGGACAAAGTCATGTTCAAGTATCTTTTTCGATGAATAGAAATAGGTATTCCGTGATGTTTCAGATAAATGTCTCATACCGATAAATATCTTTCTTCTATAACATCATTAATATCACTTGAAAACAATAGTAATTTACTTGAATTTAAATAGAAAAATACTTAAATTAACTCTTTCAGATAGATTTACCCATACCTGGTTCAAAATATAGGCTAACATGTTCATTTTCATATGAGGATAGGTTCGAAAAGCAGAATCCGGCAGATAAAAGAATGCTGATCATAGAAAAGGGCGGCTAATTCATCAAGCCGCCCTTTCTATGCTTATTTAGGAATTGTCGGAAAATAACTGATGCAACTTGTTTAGGAGAAAGCCCAGAAATACAACGAAAACGGCTATAAACTTGCATCAGTTATTTGTAGACAATTCCTTATGATGTTTGTTCAAAACTTAGGAAAGCTTGATTCCCTTCAGCAGATCCCCAAGGGAAGTGCCGATGGACTCTTTGGAGCTGTACTTGGCCGCCAGCTTGTCCTCCACAACGGTCTCGGCTTCCGCGGTGTCCGCCACTGCCTTGATGCTGAGGCTTATCTTGTTATTGTTGGTGTTCAGCACCTTCACCTTGACGGTGTCCCCTTCCTTCAGCACTTCCGAAGGCGTCTTGATCCTCTTCTGGCTGATCTGGGACACATGCACCAGTCCGCTCAGCCCGTCGCCCAGGTCTACGAAAGCGCCGTAAGGCATGATGCTTTCCACTTTCCCTTCCATGACGCTGCCGGGCACCACCATGGCTATCTTGTGGTTCAGTTTCTCCGCTTCCTTCTCTTTCAGGACTTCCCTGGCGGAGAGCACAAGCTTCTTCTTCTCTTTCTCCACCGTGATCACATGAACCTCCAGTTCCTTGCCCGTGAAGGTATTCAGATCCTCCACATAGCTCAGAGCCAGATGGGAAGCGGGTATGAAGCCCCTGATTCCCTCCAGGAAGGCCACCACGCCCTTGTTCACCACTTCCGCCACCTTGACGGTCAGGACGGTCTTCTCGTCGAGATATTTCTGCACCTTGTCCCAGCCCAGCACGTCCGCCGCCTCTACCCTGGAAAGCTGGATGTTGCCTGCGCCGTCATCCTTCTTCACCACCACGGCCTCGACCACATCACCCACATGCACATCCGCCAAAATGGAGAAAGACGGATCCTTGCTCATGTCGGCAGCCTTGATGACGCCGGAAGCATAATAATTCAAATCCAGCGTGACGCCTTCTTCATTCACGTCGATCACGGAACCGGAGAGCACATCCCCCTCCTTTATGGTGCGGAAGGACGCTTCCAGCTCCTTGCTGTAGTCCTCCATGGTCTCAGTGGTGCCAATCTCCGCCGCCGGCTTTTCCGCCGCTGCCTCTTTGATCTCTCCCTTTCCCTCTTCCGCCGCTTCGGCTTTCACTTCCGCGGCATCTTTCATGATTTCTTCCATACTTGAAATACCCTCCTTTTTATCCGACACAAGCCATCCAGGACAGTTTTTCTGCCCCGAATGGCTGTCATTCTTTTTCTGGCAAACAGCTCAGAATCTTTACACAAGGCCATTTTACCATGAAATCAATATAAATTCCACTCTATACAGAATTTTTTTCAGAAACCCATAAAAACTCCGGCGCTACTCCTCCGTATCCTCTCCGGGGATGCCTGACTCCTCCGGGGCTTCCGCCTCTTCCGGAATCTCCGTATCCGTCACGGCCTCTTCCCCGTTCTCGGATTCCTCGTCACCGTCTGCAATCTTTTCCCTGACTTTGGCGACTTTCGCTATCTTGACGCCCTCCTCCAGATCCATCAGCTTCACGCCGGAAGTGATTCGGCTCAGAGTGGACACATCCTGCATCCTCAGCTGGATAATGATTCCCTCCGTAGTGATCATCATGATCTCGTTCTCATCGCTGACAGCCTTGATGCCCACCACATTTCCGGTCTTCTCCGTGATCTTATAGCACTTCACGCCCTTGCCGCCCCGGTTCTGTACCGTAAATTCGTCTATGAATGTACGTTTTCCCATTCCGTTCTCGGACACGATCAAAAGGGAGTCCCCCTGGCTCTGCAGCTGCATGCCGACGACCTCATCCCCGTCGGAAAGGTTCATGCCGATCACGCCCATGGAGCTTCTGCCCGTGGCCCGCAGATCCGTCTCCCGGAACCGGATGCACATGCCCAGCTTCGTCACAAGGAAAATCTCGCTGTCCTTGTCCGTGCTCTTCACCTCTATCAGCTCGTCGTCGTCCTTCAAAAGAATCGCCGTCAGCCCCTTCTTTCGGATGTTGGAGAATTCCTCCATGGAAGTCTTCTTTACGATGCCCTTTTTGGTCACCATGAAAAGATTCCGCCCTCTCTCGGATTCCTCAATGGGAATCATGGCCGTTATCTTCTCCTCCGGCACCAGCTGTAAGAGGTTCACGATGGCAGTCCCTCTGGCCGTCCTGCCTGCCTCCGGAATTTCGTATGTCTTCAGACGGTACACCCTTCCCAGGCTGGTGAAGAAATACAGATAGTGATGGGTGGTGGTCATCAGCAGATCCTCGATATAGTCGTCCTCGATGGTCTGCATTCCCTTGATGCCCTTGCCGCCCCGGTTCTGGGCTTTGAAGTTGTCCACCGTCATGCGCTTGATGTACCCCATATCCGTCAGGGCGATTACTGTATTCTCCCGGGTGACCAGGTCCTCCATGGAGAAATCTGCCTCGTCATAGCCTATCTTGCTGCGCCTGTCATCGCCGTATTTGTCGGAAATTTCCATGATTTCCTTCTTGATGACCCCCAGCAGCAGTTTCTCGTCCGCCAGAATCTTTCTCAGCTCCTGAATCCTCTCCTGCAGCTCCTTATGTTCATTCTCAATCTTCTCCCGTTCCAATCCGGTGAGAGCGCGCAGCCGCATCTCCACAATGGCCTGGGCCTGGGCTTCCGAAAGCTCGAATCGCTCCATCAGCCTTTCTTTGGCCATCTGGGTGTTCTGGCTGCCGCGGATGATGGATATCACTTCGTCTATGAAATCCAGAGCCTTCAGAAGTCCCTGTACGATATGGTCCCTCTCCTCGGCCTTGTTCAAATCGTACTTCGTCCTTCTGGTGACCACTTCCTGCTGATGCTGTAGATAATAGGTCAGCATGTCCAGAAGATTCATGACCTTCGGCTGCTGGTTCACCAGCGCCAGCATAATCACGCCGAAGGTGTCCTGAAGCTGTGTATGCTTGTACAGCTGGTTCAGGATCACATTGGCATTGACATCCTTGCGCAGCTCAATCACCACCCTGACGCCCTCTCTGTTGGACTCGTCCCGGATATCCGTGATGCCGTCTATCTTCTTCAGCTTTACCAGCTCCGCTATCTTGATGATCAGATTGGCCTTGTTCACCATATAGGGCAGCTCTGTGGCGATGATCTGGCTCTTGCCGTTTGGCAGGGTCTCGATATCGGTGACCGCCCGCACCACGATTTTCCCGCGGCCCGTCCGGTAGGCCTCATTGCAGCCCCTGGTGCCCAATATCAGCCCTCCCGTGGGAAAATCCGGGGCTTTCACGATGGGAAGGATCTCGTCGATGGACGTGTCCCTGTTCTCCTCCACCTTATTGTCGATGATCTTGACAATGGCGCTGACGACTTCCCGCAGATTATGTGGCGGTATATTGGTAGCCATGCCCACAGCGATTCCTGTGGTGCCGTTCACCAGAAGGTTGGGGTACCGGCTGGGCAGCACTGTGGGCTCTTTCTCCGTATCGTCGAAGTTTGGGTCGAAATCCACGGTATCTTTGTTGATGTCCGCCAGAAGCTCCATGGAAATCTTCGAAAGCCTGGCCTCCGTGTAACGCATGGCGGCAGCGCCGTCCCCGTCCATGGAGCCGAAATTCCCGTGTCCGTCCACCAAAGGATACCTGGTGGACCATTCCTGGGCCATGTTCACCAGCGCGCCATAGATGGAACTGTCCCCATGGGGATGGTATTTACCCATGGTATCACCTACGATACGGGCGCTCTTACGGTGAGGCTTATCGGGACCGTTGTTCAGTTCGATCATGGAATAGAGCACGCGGCGCTGAACCGGTTTAAGTCCGTCCCTTACGTCCGGCAGCGCCCGGGAAGCGATGACGCTCATGGCATAGTCAATAAAGAACGTCTCCATCCGCTCTTTCAGATCCACCTCATGAATCTTATCTATTTCCGGAACATTATCAAAAATATCGTCCTTCATGTTTCCTCTCCCTGCAATGGGTACTAAATTTTGTCAACTGCCTGTGTCTGTCATCCGATAGTATCCAGGTTCTGCACGTACTTCGCGTTTTCCTCGATGAATTCCTTTCTCGGTTCTACCTTGTCTCCCATCAGCGTGGTAAAGGTAAGGTCAAGCTCGGATTCCATCTCCTCGTCATATTTCACCCGCAGCAGGATACGGCGGGCGGGATCCATGGTGGTCTCCCAGAGCTGTTCCGCGTCCATCTCCCCCAGTCCCTTATAGCGCTGTATCTTGTTGTTCTGGTCCCTGCCCACTTCCTGTAGGATGCCGTCCAGCTCCTCATCGCTGTAGGCGTACCAAATCTTCTTGTTCTTCTCCAGCTTGTACAGAGGGGGCTTGGCCAGGTACACATGCCCCTCCTTGATCAGATCCGGCATGAACCGGTAGATGAAGGTCAGCAGCAAGGTGCTGATATGTGCCCCGTCCACGTCCGCGTCCGTCATCAGGATGATTTTGTCATACCGGAGCTTGGTTATGTCGAAATCCTCGTGGATGCCCGTTCCGAAGGCCGTGATCATGGCCCTGATTTCCGCGTTGCCGTATATCCTGTCGAGCCTTGCCTTCTCCACATTCAATATCTTCCCGCGCAGGGGAAGGATGGCCTGGGTGGCCCGGGATCTTGCCGTCTTGGCGCTGCCCCCTGCGGAGTCCCCCTCCACGATATAAATCTCACAGTTCTTCGGATTCTTGTCGGAGCAGTCCGCCAGCTTTCCGGGCAGGGCCATGCCGTCCAGGGCAGTCTTCCTCCTGGTCAGATCCCTGGCCTTCCTGGCCGCCTCCCTGGCGCGCTGTGCCAAAATGGACTTTTCGCAGATGGACTTGGCCACCTGTGGGTTCAGCTCCAGGAAATAGGTCAGCTGCTCGCTGACGATGCTGTCCACGGCCCCTCTGGCCTCGCTGTTCCCCAGCTTCTGCTTGGTCTGGCCCTCGAACTGGGGATCCTCTATCTTCACGCTGATGATGGCGGTAAGCCCCTCCCGGATATCCTCTCCTGACAGGTTCGGCTCGCTGTCCTTCAACAGCTTGGCATTCCTGGCGTAATCATTGAAGGTCTTGGTGAGGGAATTGCGGAACCCCTGAAGATGGGTGCCGCCCTCCGGCGTATTGATATTGTTCACGAAGCTGAATACGCTCTCATTGAAGGAATCATTGTGCTGGAAGGACACCTCCACATACACATTGTTCTTCTGCCCCTCGAAATAAAGGATATTCTCATACAGCGACGTCTTGCTCTTGTTCAGATAGGCCACGAACTCCTTGATGCCGCCCTCGTAGCAGAATTCCGCGTATTTCGCCTTTTTCTTCTTCTCCTCCACAGGACGCAGGGCGGCCTCCCCGCCGGATGCCTCCTCTTCCCTGTCCGCCTGGGCCCGCTGCAGAAGCTCATTGATCTGGCCGATTTCATGGCTTCCGATCTCCTCCTGGTCTGCCCGCTCGTCCCGCAGGATGATCCGCAATCCTTTGGTCAGGAAAGCCATTTCCCGGAGCCTGATTTTCAGCGTCTCGAAGTCAAAGACCGTGGTCTCCGTGAAGATGGTCTTGTCCGGCTGGAAGGTGACCGTGCTCCCCGTCTTGTCCGGGTCGCAGGTGCCGATTTCCTTCAGGGGATAACAGACATGGCCGCGCTCATAGCGCTGCTGGTACACCTTCCCGTCCTGACAGATTTTCACCTCCAGCCATTCCGAAAGGGCATTCACCACCGAAGCGCCCACGCCGTGAAGGCCGCCGGAGACCTTGTATCCACCGCCGCCGAACTTCCCGCCCGCATGTAGGATTGTGAACACCACTTCCACCGCGGGGATGCCGGCCTTGTGATTGATTCCCACGGGAATGCCCCGGCCATTGTCCACCACCGTCACCGAATTGCCCTCATGGATGGTCACATCAATCATATCGCAGAATCCCGCCAATGCCTCGTCCACCGCATTGTCCACGATCTCATATACCAGATGGTGCAGGCCCCTGCTGGCCGTGGTGCCGATGTACATCCCCGGACGCTTCCTGACCGCCTCCAGCCCTTCCAGTATCTGGATCTGATCCGCCCCGTATTCATGTTCTACCGCCATGTTGCTGATTGTCTCTTCGCTCATACATGCCCTTTCTAATTTCAAACTTGATGCTTCAGACTTGATTCATGCAGCTGACCGTTCCCTCAGCCACCCGATATACCTTGTCTATCTCAAACCGGTGATTGACGAATTCCTCCAGACCCGTACAGGTGATGATCGTCTGGATGTCCCCAATGCTGTTCAATAAGTAATTCTGCCTGTTGGAATCCAGCTCGGAGAGCACATCGTCCAGCAAAAGCACCGGCGTATCTTTTGTTAATTTCTTCACAAGCTCTATCTCCGAAAGCTTCAGGGACAGGGCAGCCGTGCGCTGCTGCCCCTGGGAGCCGAACTTCCTGATGTCGATATCCCCCACCACAAAGGAGAAATCGTCCCTGTGAGGGCCAACGGAAGTCATCTTCGACTTGATGTCCCGCTCCTGATTGTATTTCAGTTTTTTCTCAAACTCCTCCGTCTTCACGTCAGGCTCATAATGGATCGTAAGCTCCTCCTTATCGCCGGACAGCTTCTTATGGATGCCATAAATGATTTCATTCAGCTGCTCCTCGAACAGCTTTCTGCGCTCGATGATCTTGTTGCCGAAAGATACCAGCTGCATGTCCCAGATGCTGAGAGTCTCCCTCAGATCCGGATTCAGATACATGTCCTTCAACAGCTTATTGCGCTGATTGACTATCTTATTGTAGTGGTTCAGATTGTAAAGATAGAAGCTGTCAAGCTGGCAGAGCTCCATGTCCACGAACCGCCGCCGCTCCGCCGGGCCGTTCTTGATGATCCCCAAATCCTCCGGCGAGAAAAAGACCACATTGCACAGACCCATCAAATCCGCCGCCTTCTTGATTTTCTGGCCGTCGATGGCGATGCCCTTGGACTTGCTCTTCCTCAGGTGCATGTCCACCCTGGTCTCCACGCCGTCCTTTTCCAGATAGGTCCTGATATGGGCCTCCTCTTTGTCGAAGCCTATGATTTCCCGATCCTTTGAGCCCCTGTGGGACTTGGTGGTGGCGGCCACGAAAATGGCCTCCAGGATATTGGTCTTCCCCTGGGCGTTGTCCCCGAAGAGGATATTGGTCCCCCTGTGGAACTCCATGGAAAGACTGTCGTAATTCCTGTAATCTGCCAGCTCTATCGATTTAATGATCATCGCTATATCCGTTTCTAGCTTTCTATTTTCACTGTATTGCCATTATATTCCAACTGATCCCCGGGAAAAAGCTTTTTCCCCCGCCTGGTCTCCACTTCCCCGTTCACTCTCACCAGCCCGTCCTGGATCTCCAACTTCGCCTCCACCCCGGTACCTACCAGCCTGGCGGCTTTCATGGCCTGGCCCAGTTTGATATACTCGTCCTTTAAATGTATGACTTGCATCTTCCCGCTCCCTTCTTCCTTTCCTGTCAGGCCGATTTCCCGGCCCCTTCTGCCATTCCTAACGGCTGTAATTCGCCACCAGGCTCACAGGCAGTATCAGATAGATATAGCTCTCCTCCTCGTTCTTGATGAAGCAGGGCGCTTTCGGATTCACCATGTACAGGTCCACCACTTCGTCATCGATGACGCGCAGGGCATCTATCAGGAACTTGGGATTGAAGCCGATCATCAGGTCTCTGCCCTGTTTCTCGATATCGATATCCTCTTTCATGCTTCCCAGGGCAGAATCTATCTTCAGCTCCATGCCGTCATCGGTGATATTGATGACGATGGGCTTGCGGTCCCCCTCTCTGGTCAGGAGCGTGGCCCTGTCGATACATTCCAGAAGTTCCCTCTTGTTCACCTTTATCTTCGTCTCGTAGTCGCCGGAAAGCATCCTGTCGATGCTGAAATACTCCCCCTCGATCAGCCTGGATACTACTACAGTATTGTCGAATTCGAACACGATATGCTTCGCCGTAAAATAAATGGTCAAATCGCTGTCCGCTCCTCCCGGAAGGATCTTGCTCACCTCGTTCAGCGTCTTCCCCGGGACGATCACTTTATTCTTCTCATAGACTTCCCGAAGCTGCATCTTCCGGATAGAGATGCGGTGCCCGTCCGAGGACACCACCTTCAGCTCGTCCCCGTTGATTTCGAACAGTTCGCCGGTCATGAGCTTGTTGTTGTCATTGTCCGAGATGGAAAAACAGGTCTGGCGTACCATTTCCTTCAGGGCGAACTGGCTGATGACGATGCTCTCCTCCTTTTCCACCGCAGGCAGATAGGAGAAATCCTCCCCGGACTTTCCGATGATGGTGAACTTCGCCTTCTCACATGTGATGAGCGTCTTGAAGGAAGCGTCCGACTCTATGGTGATATGGCTGTCGGGGAGCTTGCGCACGATCTCAAGGAAAATCTTCGCGTCCAGGGCGATGATGCCGCTTTCTACGATGTCGCCTTCAATGATGGTCTCAATCCCCATGTCCATGTCGTTGGCGGTCAGGGTGATGATGCCGCTGGAGGCATCTATGAGGATGCATTCCAGGATAGACATGGTAGTCTTGTTGGGAACGGCTCTGGATACGATCTGTACGCCGCTCAGCAGATTGGATTTGGTACATACTATTTTCATATGGATAACTCCCTTCCCGGCTTTTAGGATTTTTCTGATGCGCGAACCAATCTATATTTATAAAGAATTTCATAGTCTTAATAGTAATGGCTGTTGAAAAGTGTATAACCTCATATATTATACTATTTTTCAGGGAAAAAGGGAATGGATAACTTGCGAATATTTTCGGAATAAGTTAAGAAAAATTATTAAGTTATTCACATCCCCTGAATTCCCTTCAAAACCCTTCTGAAACTATCAACACCCTGTCAACATCATATTCACACACATAATGTGGATAGAGTGTTAGAAAAGGGGGATCTTCTAAGAAGGATTTATCTTCTAAGAAGGATTTATCTTCTTTATTATAATATCCACTTTATTCCTGAGTTCTTCGTTCTTTTCCAGTTCCGCGGTGATTTTCTTCACGCCGTGCATGATGGTGGTATGGTCCTTCTTTCCCAGAAGCTTCCCGATCTCCACATAGGGGGTGGCCGTCAGCTCCCGGCACAGGTACATGACGATCTGTCTGGGCAGGACGAACTCGGAATTGCGCTTCTTGGAAGTGATGTCCTCGGGCTTCACGCCGAAATGTTCCGACACGATGTTGATGATCAGCGTGGGCGTGATCTCCCTGGACTTGTCCGGGTAGATGATGTCCTTCAGGGCCTCCTCGGCCAGGTCCAGGGTCACATCCACCTTGTTCAGCTTGCCGGCGGCCACGATTTTGTTGAAGGCGCCCTCCAGCTCACGGATGTTGGACTTGATGTTGGTGGCGATGTACTTGATGATTTCCTCGTTGATCTTGCGGCTGCACCCTTCCGCGTTCTTCCGGAGAATCGCCATCCTGGTCTCATAGTCCGGCGGCTGGATGTCCGCAATCAGCCCCCATTCGAAACGGGAGCGGAAGCGGTCGTCCAGGTTGTCAATCTCCTTGGGCGGCTTGTCCGAGGAGAGGATGATCTGCTTCCTGGCGGAGTGGAGCACGTTGAAGGTGTGGAAAAATTCCTCCTGCGTGCTCTCCTTGCCGATGATGAACTGCACATCGTCTACCATGAGCACGTCCACCGTCCTGTATTTCTCCCGGAGCTTCGTCATGGCGTTGGCGTTGGCATTGCCGCCACGGATGGACTCGATGACCTCGTTGGTGAATTCCTCGCTGGTCACGTAGAGCACTTTCTTGTCCGGATCCTGCTCCAGGATGAAATGGCCGATGGAATGCATCAGGTGGGTCTTGCCGAGCCCGGGGCCCCCGTAGAGATAGAGGGGATTGTAGATGTCCCCGGGGGATTCCGCCACCGCAAGGGAGGCGGAATGGGCGAATTTGTTGCTGCTGCCGACCACGAAAGTATCGAACTTGTATTTCGGGATCAGGTTGGCGGCGTCGTAGCCCGCGCTGTTATCCTGAAGCTCCTTCTCGGCCTCCGTCTTCAGGATGAACTTTACATTATAGTCATGTTCGAACATCTCCGTGATGGTCACCTGGAAGAAGCTGGTGTACCTGGAGGAGATGTAATTGATCATATGGGATTGTTCGGCAGGGATGACGATGCTTACCACATCATTTACCACGTTCAGGTATTCCAGGGGCTCCACCCATGTCTTATAAGAGATGTCAGTGAGTTCATATTCCCTTTTAATGCTTTCCTTGATGGCAGACCAACTGCCTTTGATATCGTCCATTGCTGTTCATCCTTTCTGAAGAAACCCCATTGTAATCTCTATCTCACGAGCGGCGAAAGCTGCCGCCGTAATTTTCCGTATACATTGTAATATAGATTCTTCCAGATTTCAAACGTTACTTTTGCACAGATTCTGGATAAAGTTATCCACATAATGTGAATAACTATGTTCATAAAAAACTTGTACAGAACGGTATGTGGATAGCAATGTGAATAAGTGGATAAGTCGGTGGAAAACTGGAAGCCTTGAATTTACTGGGTTTTTCAGAATTATGCACCGGGGATCTCACAGGAAATCCCAAACTTTTCCCATGTTTTCCACAAAAAATCCACAGAGTGTGTATAACTGATCGGGGGTATTTTCCTGTGGATATCTATGTGCATAACTTGTCCAAGAAATTTTTTCTGGTGAAAACTTTTGATTTTTGCTGAATTTTCCTTGACATTGTCCCGTTTTTTTTATACAATCAATATGCTATTTTCCTAGAAATGTTAGAGAAAAATCAGTTGCGAAGGAGGTGGCTTTCCATGAAGATGACATATCAGCCCAAAAAGCGTTCACGTGCCAAGGTTCACGGCTTCAGAGCGAGGATGAGCACTCGCGCCGGAAGAAAAGTTTTAGCGGCCAGACGTGCAAAAGGAAGAAAAAGATTGTCCGCTTAGGTCACAGAAATGTGGCCTTTTTCTTTAGGAGGATGGCGTTTCAATGATATTTTCCGAAAGCCTTAAGAAGAACCGCCAGTTCCAGTCCGTCTATAAAAACGGTAAATCGTATGCGAACAAATATCTGGTCATGTATATCTGGGAAAATGGCACCGACAGGAACCGGATTGGAATCAGCGTAAGCAAGAAAGTGGGCAACAGCGTCGTGAGACACCGGGTCACGAGGCTGGTGCGGGAAAGTTATCGATTACAGGAAGCGGTGTTCAATAGTGGTTTGGACATTGTGATCGTGGCAAGGCAGGGAGCGGCTTCGGTGGATTACTTCAAAATAGAGGAGGCGCTGCTCCAGCTTGGAAGACGTCATTGTCTGCTCCGCGGCCAGTGACAGGAAGGCTTCCGTGCAGTAGATGCATCATAAAGGTATAGTTTATCTATGAAAAAAATTTTGATTGCCGGCATTCGGTTTTACCAGAAATTCCTATCTCCCATGAAAAGGACGAGATGTCCCTATATCCCTACCTGTTCCCAGTATGGATTAGAGGCCATCCAAAAATACGGCGCGGTCAAGGGCAGCCTTCTGGCGCTCTGGAGGATACTGCGCTGTAATCCTTTTTCAAAGGGAGGGTTTGACCCTGTTCCCTGACCGGCAGAACCTGACTGAGAGGATACAGATACATGAACCTAATTTTATTGACCCAGAACACCACGCCTGTCATAGGACAAGTGGCATGGATACTCGGCAAGATCATGAACGGGATTTTCTATGTGATCAATTTGATCGGAATCCCGAACATCGGTCTGGCGATCATCCTGTTCACCATCGTGGTGAACCTTTTGATGATGCCCCTGAACATCAAGCAGCAGAAGTTCTCCAAGCTCCAGGTGAAGATGAGCCCGGAGCTGCAGGCGATCGAGGCGAAGTACAAGGGAAGGTCGGATCAGGATGCCATGATGGCGAAGAACCAGGAAATCCAAATGGTCTATGCCAAGTACGGCGTGTCCGCCACAGGCAGCTGCGTACAGCTGCTGATTCAGATGCCCATCCTGTTTGCCCTGTACCAGGTCATCCAGCGCATGCCTGCGTACGTGACGCAGATAGGCAATACTTTCAAGGTACTGGCTGAAAAAATCATTTCCGTGGACGGCGGCGGCTTCCTCCAGGAGTCCGGTGTGGAGACCATCACCAGGACTGTGGGCATGTACGGAAAGTCCATGACGGACGGGAATCTGGCCAACGGCATCATCGATGTGCTGAACAGGCTGTCGTCGGTGGATCTGGCCACGGTGGCGGAGCATTACGACCTGACCCAGCTCACCTATCAGGGGAAGCTGATCCTCAGCAACGACACCACCAGAGGCCTGGTCGACACCTATAACAATTTCCTGGGGCTGCACATGGGGGATTCTCCCAGCGACCTGATCAAAATAGGCATGGCCGCAGGGGCATGGGGCATTGTCATAGGTGCCGTTCTGATTCCCGTCCTCTCTGCGGCGACCCAGTGGATCAATGTGAAGCTGATGCCCCAGCAGCCAAAGAGCGACAATGAGAAAGCCAATTCCATGGCTGCTTCCATGAAGACCATGAACATGGTGATGCCTTTGATGTCCGCGTGGTTCTGTTTCACGCTGCCTTCCGGCATGGGCCTGTACTGGGTGGCCGGCAGCGTGGTGAGGAGCATCCAGCAGGTGGTCATCAATAAGCACATCGACAAGATAGACTTTGAAGAGGTCATCAAGAAGAATTCCGCAAAGAGCGCCAAGAAGATAGAGAAACTGAAGCAGACCCAGGAGCGGATGAACGCTTACGCGAACATGAATACGCGCAATATCCAGAAAACCTCTGCCCAGGGCAGCGCCGGCGGGAACACGGCCAGGAAGAGCATGGCGGACAAGGCTTCCGTGAACTCCGGGGCCGAGAGCGTCCAGACCGGCGCCGCCAAACCCGGCAGCATGCTGGAGAAGGCAAATATGGTGAAAGACTATAATGAGAGGAACAACAAGAACTGAACTCAATTGGGAGTGATTTTGGAGGGTTGACAAATGGCGATAGAAATGGAAAAAGAGAACGCATATGTGGAGGTGACTGCCAAGACGGTAAACGAGGCAATTACGGAAGCATGCCGGAAATTCGGCGTTACCAGCGATAAGCTTGACTACCAGATTGTGGAAGAGGGTTCCAGCGGTTTTCTGGGAATCGGATCCAAGCCTGCTGTCATCAAGGCTGCGGTGAAGATTGAGAAGCTTTCCGAGGAGGTAGTGGCGAAGAATTTCCTACGGGACGTGTTCGAGGCGATGAACATGGAAGTGGCCATAGACATACAGTACGATGAGGTAGGCAAGACGATGGACATCGAGCTTTCCGGGGAAGAGATGGGCGTGCTGATCGGAAAGAGGGGGCAGACCCTGGATTCCCTGCAGTACCTGGTTTCCCTGGTGGTCAATAAGGAAGCGGACGAATACATCCGGGTGAAGGTGGATACGGAGGATTACAGGGCCAGACGGAAAGAGACCCTGGAGAATCTGGCCAAGAACATCGCTTACAAGGTGAAGAAGACCAGGAGGCCTGTGTCCCTGGAGCCTATGAATCCTTATGAGCGCAGGATCATCCATTCGGCGCTGCAGAATGACAAGTATATCTCCACCCACAGTGAGGGGGATGAGCCCTTCCGCAAGGTGGTGGTTACCTATAAGAGACAATAATCTGTTCGTAAAACCGGATATCTGTTGCATATCCGGTTTTTTGCGGTTCGGGCGGATTACGGCATTCTGCCGGGCGGTTTTTGGAAAGATATTGGGAAGACGGACGGTTGAAAGCGCCGCGGATTCAGAGGTGCATTGGGCGGGACAGATGATTTAGGAATTGTCGGAAAATAACTGCTGCAATTGCTTCAGGCAAAAGCCCGGAAATACAATAAAAATTGCCATAAACTTGCAGCAGTTATTTGTAGACAATTCCTTAGGATAGATGGGAGGAGCCATGGAGAGAGGGGATACGATTGCTGCCATTGCCACGGGGATGACAGATTCCGGAATCGGAATCGTGAGGATCAGCGGGAGAGAGGCGGCGGCAGTGGGGGACAGGCTGTTCCGTTCTCCTTCCGGGAAAAGGATTCTGGACAGGGCGGAGAGCCATAGGATGTATTATGGATTTGTAGTAGATTTGGAGAAGGATTTTGTCATAGACGAAGCCATGGCGGTGCTGATGAAGGAACCCAGGAGCTTTACCGGGGAGGATACGGTGGAAATCCAGTGCCATGGGGGCGTGCTGGTGATGCGGAAAGTATTGGAGGCTGCGCTGCAATGCGGGGCCAGGATGGCGGAGCCGGGGGAGTTTACGAAGCGGGCTTTCTTGAACGGAAGGATGGATCTGTCCAGGGCAGAGGCTGTGATGGACGTGATCGGAGCCCAAAATGAGTATGCCCTTGGGGCTTCGGTGGGACAGCTTAAGGGAAAGCTTTCCGGGGAAGTGAAGCGGCTTCGGGAGGAGATTCTTTATGAGGTGGCTTTTATCGAATCTGCCATTGACGATCCGGAGCATTTTGATTTGGAAGGGTATGGGGAAAAGCTGTCTGAGAAGCTGGATCAGGTGATGGGGGATTTGCGGAAGCTGATAGATACGGCGGATGATGGAAGGCTGATGAAGGAAGGCATCCGCACGGTGATTGTGGGGAAGCCCAATGTGGGGAAATCGTCTTTCCTGAATCGTCTCCTGGGGGAGGAGCGGGCGATTGTGACGGACGTGGCCGGGACTACCAGGGACGTGCTTCAGGAGACGCTTCGGCTTGGGGATATCAGCTTAAATGTGGTGGATACCGCGGGAATCCGGGAGACAGAGGATACTGTGGAGAAGATTGGCGTGAAAAAGGCTTATGAATACGCAAGGGAGGCAGAGTTAATCGTATATGTGGCAGACGCTTCGATGGAGTTGGATGAGAATGATAGGGAGATTGTCTCTTTTATTGGGGATAAGAATGTAATCGTGCTATTGAACAAGAGCGACTTGGCAAATGTGGTGACGGAGGAGGATATCAAGGAACTGTTTCGGAATAGCGAAAATACTTCAAATGAAGAAAGCCTAAATGTAGAGTACAGAAATAAATTAGCGGCAAGTATGGAAGATGATAGAGAAAAGATAGGTTTCCATATTGTGCGCACCTCCGTTTTAGAGGGAGAGGGCATGGAGGCATTTGAACGCACTGTAAAAGAGATGTTCTTCCATGGGGAAATCACAAGCAGCAATGAGATAGTCATCACGAACCTGCGGCATAAGGAAGCGCTGGAAGAAGCTTATGGGTCTCTTGAGATGGTGGAGAAGAGCATAGAGGATGGGCTATCGGAGGATTTCTATTCCATCGATTTGATGAATGCCTACGCTTCCCTGGGACGAATCATCGGGGAGGAAGTGGACGACGATCTGGTGGAGGAGATTTTCTCGAAGTTCTGCATGGGGAAATGATTGGCATAATAATTTTATTCATGGCTGAGAATTTTTGATAGAGAGGGTATTTAATGGTGACCCATGGCGGCATGTTGAAGCGTGGCGTGAAATTTACTCCCACACAGCCGGCTGTGATGGGGATGTGGAAGAGATTGAGGGAATCTTTCTGACTGGTATGAAAATGAGAAGTTTTTATCAGTGGAAGAAAGAAGACTTTTGAAATCAGTTTAGAAAAGGGGTTTAGAAAGTTAGAATATGACTGAATTTCGGGAAAAAGCAGATGTATGTGTGATAGGAGCCGGGCATGCGGGCTGTGAAGCTGCGCTGGCCTGTGCCAGGCTTGGGCTGGAGA
>OFFF01000266.1_pt1 | contig 41432 bp, 43 predicted proteins | sample 1521301 | NCBI WGS metagenome assembly OFFF01 (sample SAMEA3504101, study PRJEB24116) | mouse gut metagenome | biome: mouse gut; feature: mouse-associated habitat; material: faeces | place: Denmark | collected 2011
GTAAGGCACAGCACTTTGACTGCTGCAGTCGCTGGTTCGAATCCAGCTAGCCCTGTTTTAATCCTATGGGACATTAGCTCAGGTGGTAGAGCACTTGACTTTTAATCAAGTTGTCTGGGGTTCGAATCCCCAATGTCTCACGAAAAAGGTAGTCCCCGGAGAGTTTGAATCTCTGGGGATTTTCTTTTCGAAGTAGCCGCAGCCCGCATAAATTCTATCTTTTCAGGCCTTCATCCCATGTGACAGAAAGTAGTTTTTAGTTTATAGTTGTAAATGTCTCTTTTAAGTCTCAACAAGAAAATAGCACTGTCTGAGCCATAAATGTCTCACTTTTGTCTCACTTTTTTATTCCAAAAATCCTGAAATATTATAGTAAAATATTTGCAGAACAGGCGGCAGATAACCCTACCGCCCTTTGTTTGTCATTCCTTACCACAACCGCATCCGATTATCTCTCATATGTTTCTACATATTTTGTACTTCCTGTGATATACAGCCCACTTTTAAGTTTGTGCATTGGCGTGCTACCGACCTGGACTGTATCCACAACGGTAAACACCTCTCTGGCATGTACCACCCCGGCAACATCTTTCTGCTCCCATGACGGAGCCTTCCGGACATTGAGCGTTGGCACAATCACTTTTACATATTTCTGTTTCTGCGACTGCGCGGGCGCTGTGACAATCGGATCTGTCGGGACAGCAGATGCAATGTGCGGCACCAGTGCAGCTGATATTGCCTGCCCAATCTTATCCGCCCCAATGGCCAGATAATAGTCTGCATCATCAGTATCCACAAAACATACCTCAATCAACATGCTCTTTGCTTTTGTCCTCCTGACAACATACAGGCCGGTCCCTGCCTTGACGCCCCGATTCCGGAATCCAAGTGCCGCAATGTTTTCGCAGACCTCGACAGCATCCTGGTACTGCCTGCCCTCATAGGTATACACCTCGACGCCACGTCCACCACCGGCATTAAAATGTATGCTGATGAACCATTCCAGCTCCTTCCCATTGGCCAGCTCGACTACTTTGGCCAGATAGGCATTCTGCGTACTGGCAGCATCAATCGTGCAGTCCTTGACCTTCACTCCAGATGCTTCCAGATGCCTCTTCAGCGCATCCGCCACTTTCCTGGTATGTTCTGATTCCTTGATCCTTCCTACCGCTCCGTATCCGGCACCGCTCTTTGTGTGCCCTGCATTGATCCCAATCATATTTTTCCCTTTCCGCCCGTCATCGGGCAACAAGACAGGGGGCCTTTGCCCCCGCCCTCATCTGTCTTCCAGCTCCGGCAGTCCAGCCAGCGATGTGGCAAAAGATGCCACGCCAGCGAGCGCTGCTGTCCCGATGACCGTACCCCAATTAACTTCCATAATCGTAGCCGCCACCGGGAGCATCGCCACCATAGTCTGCGCCATTGTCTTCACTGCCCTGACCCCAGCTCTCTTCCACCATTCAATCCAGTCTCTTTTCATACAAGTCTCCTTTCTTATTTCATTATAAGCACCAGCACAGCGCCAATGACTGCACCTACAACTGTTGTGATCACTGACGTGATGACTGCCATCTTAAGCTGTCTGCTGTCTTTTGCCGGTTCCTTCTCGATCTCATCGATCCGGCTGTTCTGCTTCTCGATGAGGTTCCCCTGCCGCTCGATTGCGAGAAGCATGTTCTCCATATTCACGGCCATGCGCTCCATGGATACGGTCAGGCCGTGGATTTCCTTTACATTTTCTTCCAAGGCAGATATGCGGCGGTTCTGCCTTTTATCTTCATCTTCCAGCCGCTGGTTCTCTGCTTCCATCCGGCGGGCGAATTCTTCATGCACTTCCCTGGTTATGTAATTCCCGTCCATAAACATATCCCCCGTAAATCCTTGTCCTACCTCATATCAGCGATTCTGTTGTACCATTTTATCCACGGAAAAAGCCAGCTGGCTTTCCAGATGGCTGGCTTTTTCATCCCGAAATCCGTATCCATAATCAGGCACACGGGAATGAGGTTTCGCAGTAAGAGGAAGTGCCAGTGCCAGTTTGTACCATGATCTGTGTCCTATTAGTGCCTGGCAAGAACCTGAATTGGCCACTGGAGCCTTTTGTAAAATACTGACAAGGGACAACGGCGCCCTCTATGAATCCTATCGTCGTCCAAGATGATGCATTCATGGTCCCAATTGTTCCCTCTAAAAACAGAAAGCACCACCCATTCTTGACATAGGCTCCTGATGTCGATGTGCTTATAGTTAAGCTTGTATTCGATGCTGGCGTTATCGTCTTTTTCTCTATCGACGAGGAGGACATCCCGTCCAGCTTCTTCTTGTCCGCCGCGCTCATCAGGCCATTGGCGGTCTGGGTGGCGACCGCTGTGGTCGTGGCGTTCACCCCGGCAGTCCCTCGCGGGCCGGGGTCCCCTTTAGGCCCCTGCGGGCCGGTCGCACCTGTGGCCCCTCTTGCCCCGGTGTCCCCTTTAGGCCCCTGCGGCCCTGTCGCACCGGTGGCCCCTCTTGCCCCGGTGTCCCCTTTAGGCCCTTGGGGCCCTGTCGCTCCCTGTGGGCCTGTCGGCCCGGTGGCCCAGCTCCCATCCCCCCTGAGGAACTTGCCCTGCGCACCTGCGGGCGGTGCTGGCACCAGCCCCGCCTTGCCTGCTGCACTGGCCGTGGCCGCTGTCATGTTGCCATAGGTCGTGTTGTTGTCCGCTCCCCACGCAGCCGTCCCATCTGCAGACCATCTCAGTATCTGGCCGGAAGAGCCCCCTGATGGGATATGCTTGCTCCCAGATGCAGTCGGATGAGCATATGCGTTCGCGCCTGCCGCAACGCCGTCCAGCTTCTTCTTGTCAGCCGCGCTCATCAGGCCCGCTGCCGACTGCGTGGCCGCCCCATAGGTCGTATTCGTATCCGGCGGCGTCTGCCACGTCCCATCGCCCCTTAGATATTTTGACTGGGCTCCCGCTGCAGGCGCCGGCACAAGCCCAGCTTTCCCTGCCGCACTCGCCGTGGCCGCTGTCATAATACGGCTCAGCGCCATAATAGCCCCAATCACAGTCCCGCCCCCGATTTTGGATATATCGCCCTCCCCCATTAACTCTTTGTAGGCATCATGGAACTCCTTCAAGGCCAACGCTCCAGCAAGCTGCTTCGGCTCATTGTTGCCCTTTATGCCGGCCATCGTGTCGTACACAGTTAAGGATCCAAGAAAATCCCTACAGGCTTTAAGAAACTCCGCTTCGTATTTTTCTGCCAAAGCCTGGTATGTCGTGATTGTCTGAAACATGCACTCAATGCCGCTCAGCACCACGCCACGCAGCACCACCAGGTAAAGAGGCATCTGGTTCCGCTCAGCGCCTTCCAGTATGTTCCCCGCTATGCATTGGGGAGGGACAGGCTCCCCTTCCGTCTCCGTCCCTCTAATGACTTCCAGATAGGCCCGTTCAGTCCCATCTGCCGCGTCCTTCTCATACGCCATGCAGATGATGTCCGCCCTGTTCTTCCCAGCCGTTCCAGTGCTTATCGCCATATCCTCATATGCGTCTGGAGGAATCCTGATATGTCTCCCCTGCATCAGCATGTCCCCATCGAATACCCTTACCGTATTGTTATCCACAATGGACGCATCGAACCGTCTCCCTGCCTCCATCACGAACTGGCCTGTCCCAAAGAAGGATGCGTTGAAGCTCCCTTGGTCCGCAGACGTTATATGTTCCTTCCCTGCATATCCTGTCACCAGATGTGCCATATTCACTCACCCACCTTATACTCAATGTTGATGTTCCCATTGCTGATGCCGACAATCTTTTTTGAGATCCGCTCCGTGGCCATGATGCCTGTGACGTGCTCCACCGCTCCCACTGTGTCCCCCACATCATACACATCGTCATCGCTGTTGAACGACATCGACATCCTGCTGGCGGCTGCGCGGGACTCCTCCATCAGCGAGATCCCGCCCTGCTCCAGCTCTTCCATGGACTCCGCGTTCACGTTCTCATAGACCGCCGTGACCTCCTCCAGGCCCACAAGCTGCTGACCCTTCCCTATCCCGCCTTCCCTGTCCGCATATAAGTGCACGACCTCCCGTCCCGCAAGATCCCCTTTGCCCAGGCAGATGACATGGTTCACCGGATGGTATCCCTTCTCCAGGTCAAGCTCAACCAAATCACTATCGAACTGCTCGTCCTGGCTATAGTCCATTCCAGGGACTGCTTCCAGGACCACTTTACGGTTCTGGAAGGAAATCTTCAGCTTCCCGCCTGCCGATGCCAGCATCTTCACCAGCCCCGTATATCCGTCTATGTAGCGATTCATCCTGTAATTATTGATGCCAAGCCCTGAGTCCTCCCTGGATGCCACAAACAATCCCGAAAGCCCAATCCTTTCGAGCAGCTTCCCAATAGCCAGGTTCGCCTCTCCGGAAATGACCAGATAATCCTCTCCCGCATCCGGCTCCAGAACTTTTGACCCAAGGATCCCTTGCCATGTCCTTCCTTTATAGGTGATGTCCTTTTCCGCAGTCCTGACACGTATGGCATCCACTATCCCGCCATACTCCGTCCCTTCGATATAGATGTAATATCCCTCCCTGCATACATGGCTGGACATGTCCACCACCAGTTCGAAATCGTTCTCGTCCGCCCCTATGGCCAGATCCAGCGCATAGCGCACCAGAACCCCCAGATCCTCCATATCCTCATTGGCATACACAAGGTCATATGTCACGCCCACCTCGGTTCGCTCCTTTCCTCCAGCAGCGTGATGTCCGCCTTCCGGCAGCCCTCCAGGCTGACCAGGCTGGTCCCAGGCGGCATCTTCTCAAAGATATACGACTCCCGGTTCCGCAGGTTGAAAAGGTTCTCCTGCGATCCGTCCGCATGTGTGAGCAGGATGGTCTTGTCCACGGAGTCTATGGTCAGGTGCTCGTTCCCTTCCAGGGACGCATGCACCTGGTAGACATGCCCATGCACGGTCACAGACGGCTCTTCCGCCGCCCCATATATGACCATCCTGAATTCGCTGGCCACAAAGCCAGTATTGCAGACCGAACGGCCCAAAAGGTTGGATGCATAGTCAGACGGGAAGTCCCTGTTGAAGTCCATGTCCTTCCCGGCGCTCCCCGCGCCATCATAGCCGAACGCGAAGACCGTCTCCCGGATCCATTCCGGCAGGTCGGTCTCTATGGTGAGCGACACCTTCGCATGCCTTCCGTTGTACAGATATTCCGACTTCGCGCTCCCTGTCACGAAGCACCTCAAATAATAGCCGTCAATGAACAGCCTCCCATGGATGCCTGCGAGCACATCCTTCTCCATCACCTCGAACATCCTGTTCCTGGCATTTATTCCGGACTCCCGATCGGCACATGCAATTATGACAGGGAGCGTCCTTCGCACCACGCCCTTGCTGAAGGCCGATATCCTTCCGTTCCTGGTCGTGACGGAGTATGCGAAGTCCCTGATGTCACCTGCGTTGCAGAAGATGCCCGATCCATATCCCATCTCTATCGTCTCGTTCAAATGGTTCTTATATATGGCCTTCTCAAGCACGCCTTTCCACCTCCCGTACCAGCCTCGCGAATTCCCGGTTCTTTATCTCGAAGCGCATGGATTCCAGCGCATCCAGCAGCTTGTCCGACAGCCCCTCGTCCAGGGCAAGGATTGCCTGAAGTATCAGGCGCAGCACTACGAGAAGCTCCGCATTCTGGGCAGCCACAGCCTCCCTTACATACTGCTGCAGGGTCTCGATAGGCGCCACAGCTTCCGGCCCGGCTTCACCGCCCACCATCGCCTTCCCATTCTCCGGGTTCATCCCAAAGACAGTAGGCTCTTCCAGCACCCCGCCCTTTGCGTACCACTCAATCCCAAACGAAGGGACTGACGGCGGGTTCAGGCTGAATTTCCCGCTTATTGTCGGGTGGGGCAGCTTCAGGTGCGGGAGGGACCATTCGAAGTTGAAGAACCCCTTGATCTTGTCAATCGCGCTCTTCACGATATCGCGGGCGGCATTGATAGGTGTCTCTATCGCTTTTTTGATGCCGTTGAATATTCCGGTCGCGATGTCCAGGATTCCTGTAAGCGCCATTTCCCAGTCATTCGTGAACACTCCCAGCAGAAAATCGCATATGCCGTCAAAGATAGGCTTCAGCGAATTGTTCCAGAGGTCGGCAATCGCGCTAAACACGTTCTCCACAAGCGGCTCGATGACCGTCTCAAAGACGAACTGGAATGCCGGCATCAGCACTTCCTGCAGGAATGTGCCTATGGCATCGAATACCGGCTTCAGATGGTTCTCCCAGGTATCGCGTATCCCCTCCATGGCCTGCCGGAAAAATGCCAGGATGTCATCCAGATGCTCGTTGAACAGCCCAGCCAGCTCCTCAATGACAAATCCAATCAGGTCAAACATCGGCTGGCCGACAGCTTCCCAGATCGTCCTGCAGAAATCCCATAGGATTCCGAATGCGTCCTGGATGGTGTCCGCAATCTCTCCCCAGTGTTCGGACAGCCATGCCATAGTGTCTGCCATGCCATCAAACAGCGGCTGCCCAAATGCATCCCATATGCCTGCCGCTATGCTCCAGAGCAAGTCAAAGGCATCCTCTATCGCTCCCGTTATGACTGTCCAGTTCTCAAGCAGCCACCCGAAAGCGCCTGTCATCAGATCCAGGAGCGGCTGGCCTATGCTGTCCCAAATGAGCACCAGGAAATCCCAGGTCGCTTCGAAAATGCCCTGTATGGCAGCCATCACGTCGTCAAAGGTGAGCCCCGTCTCTCCAAGCGCATCCCTGATACGGCCAAAGACATCCTGCGCACCCGCGCAGAAGGACTCAATGACGAACCGTACCGCATCAACGGCAGTCTGTATGATGCCCTGGATGATGGGCATATTCCCGATTACCCAGTCGAGCACGCCGTCCGCGAACGGCAGCAGGGTACTCCCTATTTCCGCAAGCGTATTCGAAAAGACCGTCTTGAGTTGCTCCGTCTTCACGGAAAAGGTGTCATGCATCTTCTCATAGGCCTTTTCCGTTGCACCGGCAGATTCCCGCATCTCTCCGAGCGTGCTGTTATATTCCTCCGCACCTGTCTTCAGCAGGGTCAGGGCACCGACTCCCGCTTCCGAGCTGGACCACAGCTCGTTGAACGCTGACGTGTCCCCGTCCACGCTCTCGCCAAGGATTGCGATGATATCCCCAAGGGACATGCCCCCGGCTTCCAGTTCCGCAAACGACTGGCCGGTCTTCTCTTTCAGGATCCCGCTGACTGCCGAGCCGCTGTCCCCCAGCTCATTCAGCATCGCCTTGGTATAGGTGACAGCCTCTGCCGTGGCGATGCCGTTCTTGGTCAGCAGGGACATATTGGCACACAGATCGTCCATCTTGACGCCGTAAGCGGCCGCAATCGGTATCACTTTCCCTAGGCTGGACGCCAATTCCCCTACTGATGTCTTGCCAAGGTTCTGTGTCGTTATCAGGTAATCGCTGACCTGTGCGGCATCATCCGCGCTCAGTCCATAAGCGTTGATGGCCGTCGTCATGACATCGACAGCCGTGGCCGCATCCGTAAAGCCGCCTTCCGCAAGCTTCAAGGCAGATGCCACAAAATCTATGGCATCTGCCTGATCCACGCTTGCGGAAATCGCCGAATAGATGGACTCGCACAGTTCACCGGTCGCCACTCCTGTCCTGTTGGACAGGTCGATGATGGCCTTTTTGTAGGAATCCAAATCCGTCGTATCGGCCAGAAGGGTGTTCACTTTAGCAAAGGATGTCTCAAACTCAGATGCTGCAGCCACCGCCTTTGTCCCAATCGCAACGGCGATAGTGCCAGCTGCGGCCACTACGGCGGCCCCCCATTTTGCCGCTGTCTTTATGCCGTTCCCCAGCCTGGCAGCGAAGCCCTCCGCATTGTCCCCTGTCTTCTTTATGCTCTTGTCCGCGGCATCCGAGTCCACAAAAATCGATCCGAAAAGCTTGAAAATCTCCATCCCATCACCCAATTATCGCTTTGACATCCTTAAGTATCTCCTCTGCCGTCCGTGCGTCAGCCTCCCTCTGTACCTGGTACCGCGGAGCCCCCACGCTCGACTTGAATTCCTCAAACCCCATCTGCGACTGGTACCAGATGGACCACCGTAGGAAAAGCCTGTCCTCCACATCAGCATCCAGCGCATACCGGATCAATTCATATCCGTCAGAAAACGGCATGGAGAAGACTTCCTTCGCGCCTCCTCCATACCGCTTCAGCAGCAGATCCTTTATCCTCGTATCTTCCCGCTCAACCTGGATGCTGACTTCAAAAAATTTAGGACATTGTTCTCCTCGATGATGCGCATGATATCCGCAACCGTCGTCTCCAGGGACTGGTCACGAATCTCATCTGGCTTCTTTTCGCATACGCCGCCAAGCAGGTCATATAACTGCGCCTCTGTCCTTTCCTCGGAACATATGTACAGCACATCGCTTATGAAGTCGATTCCCACCTGCCTTGCATCTGCCCCTTCTTCTTTTCCTTTTGCAAAAGATTCCTTTATGATCCCAAGGATGTCGCTGCTCTTCATCAGGCGCGCCATCTTGAACACATCTCCGGTATTCAGTTTTCTCATGGATATGCACCTCCGTCCCCTGTCTCCCTCAGGCTGTCCCTACGTTTTCCTTTTTGGGGTAAAAAATACCAAAAGGCGGGCTGTCCAGGTCATCCGGCGAATAGTGCCCGTAGAAAGTCGCCGGTATGGTCGCTTCCCCCTTGTCCTTGACGGTCAGCTTGAGGCCGTCCGTGTTCAATGCATTGTAGACCTGGATGATCACCGGCTTTTTGCTGCCGCTCAGCGTCCCAATCCAGGTTATGTTGTCTATGTAGTCGTCCAGCTCAATCTCCGCGTTCCCGGTTATGACATCATAGTCCTCATCCGACTCGGAATCCACGGTCGCAGCGCTCAGGGCGGCCTTGATGGAATCCGGCGTGGCCTCCAAGACGGTCGCCTTGATGTATACCTCCCAGGAATCGATCGTCTCCAGCCCCTTTGCCCGCCCTTTCACACCGTCCACCTCGATTTGCCTGATGGACGGGACTGCAGAGAATTCCCCGCCTCCCTGGGTGGCCCCGAGCAGCTTCCCCGCCGCTACCGCGGAATCATAGGTATCGTTTTCCGTGCCTCCCGGCTCATGGATGAAATTCTTAAAAAAAGCGCCTGCATCCAACAAAAGGTGCTCCGGCGTCTTCTTCGTGTATCCAGAAAAACTCCTTTTCTTGCCCATTTTCACCTTTCCCTTTCAAAAACCTGCATCTCGAACTGTTCCCTCACCCGCTTGATTGTCCTGTCCGGATCCGGGACGTTCTGCCTGCTCCCCCGGAAAATCCGAATCAGGAAACCATCCGTCATGTGGTTGCACCGGTGCAACTTCTGCTCCAGCGCGTCCATCATGCCTTCCGCCCGGGAATAATACTCGTTCTGATCCCAGACATTGACTTCCAATCTGTATCCTTGTTTCCCTCCTTCATCTGACAGCCGCTGCACCGAGAAGACTGCATAAGGGTATCCCTTCCCTTCCGGAGCCTCCTCATAATATGCCCCTGTCAGCGCCTCCAGCTCCCTTTTCAGGCCATCGCTCATTCCTCACCGCCCCCCTGATATTCCTCCTCACTGATCAGAGCCAGCGCCCGTGCTTCGTCTTCCAATGCTGACAAGTACTGGCTTTCAATCTCAACAATCTCTTGGATGTTATCCTGTACCGCAGAGGAAAGGAAACCAAGCTTCGGTGTTTTGCTCGTCCCCAGCTCCTGGAAGCCTCCATAAAAAGCATTTGGCTTCACACCGACCTGCAGGCTGGGAGAACCCTCGTATTTATGCCTTACCCAGTATTGGGTAAACCTTCCAACGAAGCCCTTTCTCCGTTTGAAATGTCCATAAAACGACTGGCGGAACGTTTTGCAGACAAATTTCCCCACATCCCTCAGGGCAGCACGGCTCAGTTCCTTTATGGTGTAGTTCACCCTGTCGACACTGGATATAAATTCGACTCCGTCTTTAGTCACTTTTGTCACTGATGGTGGAATCGGCATCCCTCACACCTCCATAACATGTAATCTCCAGTTCATTGCCGGAAGTCCGGTACGTCCTCAGGACAGTGTACCGGATTCCCTCATGAATCAGGTACTTCTGTCCCTGGTAGTCCAAATAGTCCGTCACCTTGAACTTGATCTCTGGTTTCCTTCCGGCCGTCTGCGCCTGGTAGAACTCGCTCTGGCCGATGGACTTCAGCTCCGCGAATACCGCATCCGACAGCTTCAGCTCCATGGCCGGATCCCCATAGGGATCCTTTCCCCCTGACGCATCCGGCACCATGTCCGCGAAATATATCATTTCATCCCGCATCTGCATCCCCCCGGTATTCCGCTGCCATGCTCATGGCATCCCGCAGCCTCTCATAATGCCCCTGGAACTGCTCCCCCTTGCCCAGATAGTCGAACTGCGCCTTGCAGTACAGCTCCACCGCCTTGTCCACCAGGGCGTCGTCCGCTCCCGGGTCGATGCCCACCCGGCCCATGTCCAGCCGGGCGGCCTCGATGTCGCTGGCGATGTCGTCGTCCATGCGGCAATGGCTGATGCGCATCTTCTTCCTCACCTGTTCAGCCGTTATCATGTCCTGCACCTCCATCCATGGACGGCAGCCGCTCAGGCTCCGGAAGCCGCGGCCTCCTTCAGCAGCGCATGCGCCCTGGTGGTCACCACGTTCCCGTCCATGATCCCATACCCCACGTAATCCGTGGTGCGCTCCTTCACATGGTCCTCCGTCATCATGCTGACCTCCTTGTTGACGTTCAGATGGTACCCGTCCGCCGTGTTGGAGAACAGGATTTCCCCGTCCTTCATGGAATCGTCCTCTTTGACCGGGACGCCGAGGATACGGAACTGCCCCTGGCTGGTCACATCCGGCACGAACAGGGGGCGCTTGTTCTGGTCCTGGATCATGGCGATCCTGTTCCAGATGGTATGCGAGTTCGCATAGATTGCCAGCCCCGCGCCATAGCCTGACTTCACCTTGGACCTGGCGTTCACGATGTCGTCATACTTGGGCACAGTGCCCCTGGCATATTCCACGACCTGCGGGGTGCCCTCTTCCGCTTCCAGCGCCGTCACCGTCCCCATAGGCTCCGGCTTGCCGGACGCTGCCTTCTCCCCGGCTCCATGGGTGACGCCATATCCCGCAGCCGCCCCCATCTTCTTGGCCATCTTTCTCTGGACGTAAGGGATGAAGTCCTCGATTGCCATCTCCCGCAGCTTCCAGGATACAGTAATCGCCCTGGAAAGCTCACATCCGCCAAGGGTGTACTCCTTGAAGGTCTCCTTCCCGTCCTCCGTCTTCGTCCCCTCCTCGTACCATCCTGCTTCCGAAGAGGTATCTTCCTGGATCATGGTGAGCAGCCCGTTGACATAGGTCTTCGTCACATCCGCAAAATAAGGGTAGTATTCCCCCGCCATCTCCCAGATTCCTTTGCTGACGGTCTCCGGGATCACGATGCTGGTGTTCTTCGTGGTATGGGTATAGGCTTCATTGACCAGCAGGAAATTATCTTTTTCGCTGTCGCTCATGGGCTTCCCCATAAGATGCTTCGCCCATGCGTTCCTATACTCTTCCGATTTCCAGGCCTTCACCTTCGAATCCTCATCGCCGGAGCCCTCTTCCCCTCCAAAGGCATCGTCCATGGCCCCTATCGGATTCCCCGCCGTCTGGGTGCCGTTGAGCGCCGCCAGGTTCGCCGCTGCCTGGGCCACTGAGTCCCACTGTTCATCCAGCTTCCTGACCTCCTCCATCTTCCCATTCGCTTCGTCCACCTTCCCGGCATCCAGGAGCCCCTGGGCTTCGTCCATCAGTCTCCTCCGCATCGCTTCGTACTGTTTTCTGTTCATACTGCCTCTCCTTTCAATCTCAACAATTCCAGCCTGGCCTTGGCCTCCAGGTATCCTCCAGGCTCCCTCGGCCCCTCCTTCATCGCCTTTTCCGCCTTCTCCATCTGCTCCCTCGTGGGAAGGGAGAACAGCGGGCCTGCCACCAGCGGTGCCGCGGCTTCATCCCGGAACATGACCTTATCTATCAGCCCCCGCTCCAGCGCCTGCTCTGCCGTGAGCCATGTAGTGTGCTCCATCATCTGCAGGGCCTCCTCTTCCGTCATCCCGCTCTTGTCCACGTAGGCGCTGCACAGGGCCCTGTCAGCCGTCCGCAGCACCTTCGCCGTATGCTCCAGGTCGCTGTGGTTCCCCTCCGTATAAGTGGACACGCAGTGGACCATCATCAGGGCAGTTGGCGACATCTCGCAATATGCCGCCATGGCGGCCACGCTGGCCGCGCTGCAGGCTTCCCCGGTGATGTATATCTTCACATCGTCCTTCCTGCCCTTCAGCAGCGTGTAGATCTCCGAACCGACGTCTATGACGCCGCCAGGGGAATTGATATAGACCTCAACCTCATCCCCATCCACAAAGGCATCCATTACCTGCTGCACGTCCCTCGGGCAGGTGCAGTCCTCGCCGAAAAAGTCGTAATACCATTTGTAGTCATTCGGGACCATCACGCCCCTGATATTGATCCTGTGCTTCATCCTTACCCCTTTCTGCAGCCTCAGTGGGCCGCTCCCTCTGCCCGCCTGGGACAGGTTCCGGAGCGCCTGCTGCCCGAATCCCCGCCAGGGCAGCATCCAGGGACGGCCACCCCGGGCCAGCCCTGTCAGCTTCCAGCAGCTTCACCAGTATGCCCGCCATGGCTTCCACCTTCCCCGTATCCAGCGTCTCCGCCATCCCCAGCAGCTGCCCCGCCAGGTCCACCACCTGGGTGTCGAGCCGCCTGATTGGTTCGTCCCCTCCCGGGAGCGGCACCATGTTCAGCACGGCCCTCCACTCGTTTGGTGTCATGGCCCCACGGTCTACCATGGCCTGCATGGCAAGCTTGGAGCCCAGGCTGGCGCACTGCAGGTTGCTGGCCTCGAAGACGATCCGGTTCCCGCAGCCCCTCTCCCTCCGGGAGAAGATACGGACGGAATAGGCCTCGCCCATCTGCACTGCCAGCGGCTCCACTTCCGCCTCGTAATAGGCGTTCCATTCATCCTCTGTCCATCGGGACTGGACAATCCTCTCGTTTGTGTTGAAGAACGAGTAGATGCGGTTCATGGTCTCCTTCGTCTGCAGGGCGTTCGGCATATAGTCCCTCGGCTCTATCCTCGTGGCCGTGGCCTTGGAGTCCACACCAGCCGCCCCGAAGGTCTCGCTCTCCACGCTCAGGTAGTTGTCCACGAACTCCTTCACGTTCTTCTTGATGTCCTCAGGCCGCATGGCGCTGGTGAACGTCAGCAGCCACCGGACGATGCCGCTGTTCCGGATGGCCTTGACGATGCCCTGGTCGATGGTGCCTATGACCTCCATCATGGATGCCAGCGCAGGCGCCGGGCTCTCCCCGAAGATGTCATGCTCATTGAAGTCCTGCCGCAGATGGATGACCTGCCCATAGGGGAACGTCCCCGACTTCCCGTTCCGGTACTGGAACTTCAGATGCAGCTCATCATTGATGTACTTCGTCTCGCACATCACGCAGGGGATCGGGTACAGCTGCATGGGCTTCCCGTTCGTGTCCCTGACGATAAGGATGAACGCATTGTTGTTCAGGCACAGCTGTGTGGCCACCTTCTCCTGGAACTGCTGCCCCGTCATGAACGGGTTCGGCTCCGACAGCAGGAAGCGGATGTTGGCATCCGGGTTCACCTTCAGCACGTCCGCATCCGCCCGGATGTGCTTCCCTGCCAGCTTCCCGGCAGCCTTCACCTTCGGGCGGATGCATGACCTGACGATATCGCTGTCATAGAGCTTCCCGTTCCAGGAATAATAATGCTCCCCATATGTAGTGACCATCTGCATCACGTTCTTTCCGGCCTTCTCGGCCTTCATGGCCTTCCGCTTCTTGAACAGCGCCAATCCTTCCTCACCTCCTATGCCACTATGCTCAGGTACTCCTCCAGATGGTTCTCCAACTCCACATAAGCATCCAGCAGGCTGGCCATCCCATCGATGCGGCGCGTTGCCCCCTGCTTCCCTTTGGCCGGCTGGATGTTGTCGTTCCGGTCCACGTCAACCGTGGTATTGCAGAGGCACCATTTCAGGATGGGATTGTTGTTGTAGACGATTTTCTTCTTCGTCAGGTCCGCCCCAAGGGACTTCATCGGGCCGGACAGGGTCTTCTTGCCCTGGAAGACCAGGTCTATCACGGAGGTGCCGAAGACGTTGCGCATCTCCTCCACGAAATAGGTGGCGCTCCATCCGTCTACGCCGCATTTGAACAGGTAGATGTCATCCTGGGCCTGCACCTCCCGGTACCAGTCCACCACATACTTGTAATGCATCCTGTTCCCTGGGCATGTCCTCAGGAGCCCCTTGTCCCGCCAGATGTCATATGGAATCTTGTCCTCCCTCACCCTGGTTTCGAGCAGGTCCTCTGGAATCCAGTACATCTGCTTCACATAGATGTTCTCATCTTCTGGCACCATGAAGATGACCGTTGCGCAGGTCAGGTCCGTGGTGCTGGACAGGTCGCAGCCTCCAATCCCATACCTGGGCTTCAGGCTGCCGATGTCGAACAGCTCCTGGTTGTCAATCTGCTCGAATGTGAGCCATGCTTCCGTCGATGTCTCCCGGATATTGAACTCCTTGCAGACCAGGTTCTTGACCAGGCCTGGGTTATCCATGGCCTTGCGCACCTTCTCCGCAAGGGCCTCCAGGTTCTTGATCGTCCCGAGCCCAGGGTTCGCCTTCTTCCAGCACCTGGAATCCGTCCACTCCCTGCGCTCGTCCAGCTCGTAGATGAACGGGAAGAAATGGATGTCCTTGTACCCATTCTCATCGAACAGGCCGTTGATGACCCTTTCCGCCTCCTCATATTTCTGGTCGTAGATGTCCTCCCGGATGGTCCCGGCAGTGGAGGTGACATAAATCAGCGGCTGCTCCCTGGCGGTGACACCGTCCGCTATGATGTCATACAGCTTCCTCCCGTCCTTCCACTGATGGATCTCATCCATCAGCCCGCAATGGATGTTCAGGCCGTCCAGCGTGTCGCTGTCGGATGCCAACGGCTTGAACGTCCCATCGTTGTAGAGCTCGCTGGAGAGCTCCGCCACCAAGGGCTTGACCCTCTTTAGCAGCGCTTTGGACTTCCTGACCATGCGCTTCGATTCCGTCCAGATAATCTTGGCCTGATCCTTCTTGGTGGCCACCGCATATACTTCCGGCCCGGGCTCCCCATCGCCAAGGAGCATGTACAGCCCGACAATGGATGCCAGCAGGGACTTCCCGTTCTTCTTCCCCACGATGAGGACGGCCTCCCTGCACATCCGGTTGCCGTTGATGTCGATGAATCCGAAGATGGCGGCAAGGTGGGCCTTCTCCCAGAGTTCCAGCCGCACCGGCCTGCCAGCTCCCGCACCCTTCGACAGCCTGCAGTAGTTCTCCGCGAACTCGATCACATGGTTCGCCCTCTTGGCAGAGTAGAAATATTCCCCCGGCTGTCTGACCAGGGATGCCAGATACCTGTACCAGCGTCTGACCTTGTTGCTGACGGCTTCCTGCCCGCCCTCAATCGCTTCCCAATATTCCAGGATTGGATTATAGTCCAACGGGTATGCTGCTTTCCTCATACGTCCTCCCTGCCGTCCACGAAGTCCTCGAACCCGTCCCCCGGCTCCTCCAGCCTCTGCGGCTTCGGCATGCAGTCCACCAGGATTTTCATTGCCTGGGTCAGCTTCTGGGACAGCTGCAGATATGTCTGGGACTCAGGGCTCTGCTTGGTTCCATATTGGTTCTCACCGTTCTTGTAGATGGCTGTGGTGCCCTCCCTATTGATGACTTCACGCAGATCCTGCATCGTGACGGTCATGAAGGCGACATCCGCGATGGTAGTCAGCACCAGCTTCTTCCTGTCCTCGTCAATCTTCCCGAAAAGCTTCTTTATCCGGGCTTCCTCTTTCTTTATCCGCTTGACTCTGTCTAGATATCCAGCGTCATCAGGCAATCCGGATTCCTTTGTATGTGCGCCCATATACCACACCCCCTTTATGCGCGACCTGTGCGTCAAAGAAAAGCCACCCCTACGGTCTCCCGGGAGCGCCCCCCGGCTCCTTTTCAGGGGGGAGTGTCAGGATCTCGCCGAACCTCGAGTCAAGTAAAATGACCTTCCTCCCGAACTTCTCAGCCAGTTCCTTTTCCATCTCCTCTGTCGTCTCTTTCCTGCAGCACTGTCCGAGCCGGATGACGATGGCCCCTTCTCCAATGACTGTCACGGCTTCTGTTCCGATCAGGATCCCTTCACATCTGTCAATGCTTTCTTCCATACCTGTCCACCTCCCTCATCGATATCGGCTGTCCGTCTTCATCGAACCTGCATGTAAGGCTGCTGCCCCCGCCTATCCCATGGCCCTCGAACCTGTCATGGCAGTCCTTGCAGACATACTCCAGGTTCCTATGGTTCAGGGATATCTCAGGATTCGTTATGGTCTCCTGGGTGAGCGGCTCCCTGTGATGCACGATGTATCCGGGCCTGTCGTGGCATTCCTCGCACAGCCCGCCGTCTGCCAGCATCCTGTCTTTTCTGTATGCGTCCCTGCACTTCAGCCACCGCTTCGACCTGTAGAACGCTTTCGCCCATCCCTGTGCCGCTTGGTTCCCTCCAGCCCTGCTGCCATGGGCAGCTCCCCACGCAAAAGGACACGGCTGCTGCCGTGCCCCTGCAATGTGAAAGAAAAAAATTCTCAATCCCTTGACTTTTATACGCATTATGCGCATAATCAAATCATGAGGAGGTATACACGAAATTCCGGGAAATAGAAAAGATAATCATAGCTGATGGATAGCAATTCAAAAAACAAAAGGTTCACACTATCAATACATCCATCCCACTAAACCAGGCAAAGTCACGATTCCGAATCATCCCGGAGACATTGCCCCGCAAATAGTCAAGCAGATTCTTAAGCAGGCCGGGCTATAGAGCCCGGTGACGCACACAATAAAGGAGGTTCTCTTATGAGATTGACTTATCCGGCCTGTTTCTATCCCGATGAGGAAAGGAAAGGCGCCTATGCTGTTGTAGTTCCCGATCTCCCTGGCTGCGTAAGCGGCGGCGATACTTTGGCAGAAGCAATGGTCATGGGCATGGATGCCGCCTCCGGCTGGGTCCTGGATGAACTGGAGGACGGAAAGCCTGCCCCTCCGGCCAGCCCGCTGGAAAGCATAACCCCGGAGCCTGGCGGCTTTGTCAGCATGCTCGTCCTGGACATGGATTCCTATGCGGAAAAATATGGCGAAAAGGCTGTCAGGAAAAACCTCACCATCCCTGCATGGCTCAATACTTTCGCAGAAAAGAACCACATCAATTTTTCACAGGTTCTCCAGGATTCGCTTACGGCAATCTATCAGCAGAAGCAGCACGCCTGATATGCCCATCCAGCCCATTGCTATACAGAATTCAGGAATGACAGCGACAGGGTCAAAATGAAGCCCTGTCGCCATGCCAGAATAAAGGAGCATCCAAAGCTGCCTTCGCGGAATCATTGCCGTTCCTTTTCCATTGCAAGGCCAAATCCCTTCTGTTCAATCCTGCCGCGGAAAAATTGAATCAGCGGCCCGCTGCAGCAGGCGTTGAGGATGGTGCCCAGCCCTACAATCGTCCAGATATTGCCCCTCCCCAGGAGGCAGAAAACAATCCCAATCACGATGGCCGTCACGTCAGCCATCACCCTGGCCGCCCGGAAAGAGATCTTCTCCCCCGCGTACTTGGTGATGATAAGCGGCGTACTGTCATAAGGCGCTATCCCCATGTCCGCCGCCATATAGAACGCGCACCCCAGCGCGGCGAACAGCGTCCCTGTCAGCAGGCATAGAATCCGAAGCGGCATGGTCACCTGCACGCCCGCCTGCTCCACACAGAGCCACAGCAAAAAATCTGCCGTATATCCCACGCCCACCATATTGACGATCGTCCCGGGACCGATACAGTCCCTTTTGGTAAACCATACAACAATCAACATCATTGTGTTTACCATCAGCTGCCAGTTTCCAAAAGACATCCCCAGAAAACCGCTGATGCCCAGATTCATACAGGAAAAGGCATCCACCCCAAAGCCGCTCATGCGGTAGAATGCCACCCCCGTGCCAATCAGCAGGTTCCCCATCATCATCATCCCAAACCGTTTCGGGCTGTACTTTTTCATCCGGTCCAAAGCCTGTTTACCTCCGCTTCCTCTCCCAGCCAATAAAACCCACCAAAAAAACTGCCGCTTTCAGGCCTGCCGATCCTCTCCCTCCTTTTGCTGTTCCGAAAGAACCGGCCCGCCTGACGCGGCAGCCTCTATCCCACTAACCTGCCATGGAGCCGCTATCTCTTCAGCTGCACCCCATCCTCATACTTCTTCACTTCGCCGTAGAAATCCTTGTCCGATACCACGCCGCAGCGCTCGCAGTACTCGTTCCACACGTCGCCGAAGGGCAAGGTCTTCACTGCTTCCTGCATTACCATCAGTTCCGTCATCCGGTTCTCGTCCTGGAGTTTCTTCAATTCCCCATGGGGCGTGCACATGGCGGAAAGCAGAGCCTTCTGCCAGCTGCGGAAACCCATGGCCCAGGCGGAGACGCGGTTGATGCTGGCATCAAAGTAATCCAGAGCCATGTACACCCTGTCCAGTGCGCCGCATCTGACGATTTCCTTCGCCATCTCTTTCGTCTCATCGTCAAAGAGCACCACATGGTCGCTGTCCCAACGGATCGGCCTTGTGATGTGCAGGGCAATCTCCGGATAGAAGCACAGCAGGGCGGGAATCTTGTCGGACACCACCTCTGTGGGATGGTAATGTCCGTTATCCATCAGCGGCAGGCAGCCCTCATGGGTGGCGGCAAAGCTCAGGGTGAACTCCGCGCTTCCCACCGTGTAGGCCTCCACGCCGATGCCGAACACCTTGGATTCCACACAGGGCTTCACCTTGTTCTTGTCAAAAGGCTCGGCCAGAATCTGCTCGATGGCGTCCCTGTACCTGGCCCTGGGCCCCATGCGGTCCGCCGGGATGTCCTTGTAGCCATCGCCTGTCCAGATGTTCATGACACAGGGAACGCCTGTCTCCTCCGCAAAATACTGGGAGATGCGGATGCATGCCCTGCCATGGTCAATCCAGAACTTCCTGGTCTCCTCGTCCGGGCTGGACAGGGTCAGGCCGTCCTTGACCTTGTCATGGGAGAAGAAAGTGGGGTTGAAGTCAATGCCCATGCCCCTCTCCCTGGCGAACTCCACCCACTTCGCAAAGTGCTTCGGCTCAATCTTGTCCCGGTCCACGAACTCGCCGGGCTCAAAGATCGCGTAACTGGCATGGAGGTTCAGCTTCTTCTTGCCGGGCATCAGGCTCAGGGCCTTGTCCATGTCCTGCATCAGCTGTTCCGGCGTCCTGGCCTTCCCCGGATAGTCGCCGGTGGTCTGGATGCCTCCGGTCAGGGGGCCGTCATGGTCGAAACCGGTGACGTCATCGCCCTGCCAGCAGTGGAGCGCCACGGGAGCCTCCATGCACTTCCCCATCGCCTCCTCTACGTCCACGCCGTAGGATGCGTATATCTCTTTTGCGGATTCAAATCTTTCCTTTGTTGTCATTTCTCCATCCTTTCCTGGGTCTCCATGGATTTCAGCCCATGAAACGTCTGTCCTCAAGCTTTCTGCCCCGGTCCCCGTCCGTCCCAAGGGCAGCATTCTGTTTTTCATCTATTATTATGTTGTTTACCGTCCATGTTTCCGTCTATGTTCTCCCACGGCATTCCAGGACCTTCCCTATGGCTGGTACTGCGTGATGGGGAAAGAGTCGAACACACAGGCCCTGGCTGCCTTCAGCCCGGCCAATTCCCCTGCCGTCATCATCTGGGCCGCCACATTTCCGATGGCGGTGGCCTCCGTAGGCCCTGCGTACACAGGGATGCCCGTAGCCTTCGCGGTGAGCCGGTTCAGATACTCCGCGTTGGAGCCGCCGCCCACGATATGGATGCGGTCGTACTTCTTCCCGGTCATGCTCTCCAGCTGCTTTATGGTCTGGGCATAGCACTGGGCCAGGCTGTTGTAGATGACGGACGCCACCTCCGCAAGCCCCTCCGGCACCTGCTGCCCGGATTCCCGGCAGGCGCTCCGCACTTCCTCCGTCATGTTGGCCGGCGCCAGGAAACGGTCGTCATTGCAGTCCACGATGGAAGGAATGGCACATCCGGAAGCCATCTCACAGATTTCGCCATACCCCAGGTCCCCGCCGATTTCTTTCTTCACGGACTGAATCATCCACAGGCCCATGATGTTCTTCAGATAGCGGAAACGATAGTCATATCCGCCCTCGTTGGTCAGGTTGTTGGCCATGCTCTCCGGGGAACAGTCCGCCTTGAGAATCTCGGTCCCCATCAGCGACCATGTGCCTGAGCTGATGTACAGCGCGTCATCGCTGTCCGTGGGCACCGCAATGACCGCGGAGCCGGTGTCATGGGTGGCCGGTTCCACTACCTTGCAGTTAAACCCCACTTCCTTCTGCACTTCGGCAGTCAGCTCGCCCAGCACTGTGCCCGGAGTGACCATTTTCTGAAAAATCCGCTTCGGATATCCCAGCTTCTCAATCAGCTCCATATCCCAGTCTTTCGTCTCTGGGCTCACCATCTGTCCGGTAGTGGCTTCGGTGTACTCCGTGACCGCCACGCCGGAAAGCATGTAATGGAAATAATCCGGCATCAGCAGCATAACCTCCGCCTTTGCAAGCTGCTCCGGCTTCCTCACCTTCAGGGCCATCAGCTGATAAATCGTGTTGAAGATTGCTTTCTGGATGCCGGTGCGGGCATACAGATCCCTCTCGGAGATGATCTTGTATACCTCTTCGTCCATCCCCTTCGTGCGTCCGTCCCTGTAAGCCACCGCATTGCCGATGCGCTCACCGTTCCCGTCCAACAGCACGAAGTCCACGCCCCAGGTGTCCACGCCTACGCTGACGGGAATCTTGCCCAGCTGCGCGCATTTCTTCATGCCCAGCTTAATCTGTGCAAACAGCTCGTCCACATCCCAGCTGTTCTCGCCGTCCTTCTCCACCATCCCGTTGGGAAAACGGTGCACCTCTTCCAGCACCATCTTACCGTCCTCCAGATGAGCCAGGATGTGGCGTCCGCTGGATGCTCCGATGTCAATCGCAAGATAATACGGGTTCATTTGCCATCCCCCTCCTTCATTTCATGATAAATGGATTGTATCATACTTTCCGGTACAAAAAAAGAAGTTTTTCGATAACCAACCCAAACTGTTTCCGAAACGCTGCTGCGGCAGATCAACTCTTCCGACGGAGCGCACCGCAGAGTTCAAAAGGTGTATGGGCGGAAGTACGGACAGGTTTCAGCGTAAGGAATTGTCTACAAATAACTGATGCGAGTTTATAGCCGTTTTCGTTGTATTTCTGGGCTTTCTCCTAAACAAGTTGCATCAGTTATTTTCCGACAATTCCTAAAGGTAAAGTCAAATGCCCTTTCCTTCAATTGGTACTCCTCTGCCAGAGCAGGGCCGCAGAAGTTGGAGCCTCAGCGGAATAATGCTGGGCGTTAAAGGAAAAACGGTTCTCCGACGTGAAGAACAGCCCCTGCCCGCCCGGTCTTCCGAATGATAGGGGACGAAATAAGCTCTGGGAAATTCACAGCCTTCGTGCAAAGTTTCAGGATTTTGATGGTAATTCAGATTCATGGTTTTTCCTTTCCTACCATAATTTATCATATAGTGGCACATCAATTATTTAGCTCCCTTCTTCCAGCCCCCGCTGAATCATCCGTTTTTCCCAGCATCATCATCCCGTGCGCCCTCCTTGGCATAAATTTTTTGCAGCAAAAAAGGGGGACCTTTCTGGCGGGCCCTCCTAAAGCAGAATGGGGAGCGCCCAGCATGGCTTTGGATGCCCCACATTCTATCTGTCTTATGAAGATAATGCTTCTTGGTTACGGTCTTTTCTCAGGCCATCTTAGCTGGTACACAGCCTTTTCTACAGCCCCATGAATATCGGACAGATCAGGCCAGCATAATCCAATCAGCCGTACCCCACAGCATTTCCCTGTACCCCATTCTGTACCCCATTTCCACATGAAATCCTGGCGCAAAACGGGGAATTTCATCGGCCTCCGCCTCAAACCGCAATAGCGCAAATCCGCATGTTTACTGCCTTTTCTCCTCTTTCCCCAGCTCGTAGGGAGTGACCTGATAGACGTAGTAATTGAGCCAGTTGCTGTAGAGGTTGTTGCTGTGGGAGCGCCACTGGAGGAGCGGCCTCTCCTTTGGGTCGTCATTTGGGTAATAATTGTACGGTACCTGGATAGGCAGCCCCTTGTTCAGATCCCGGTAGTACTCATTGTTCAGGGAATATCGGTCGTACTCCGGATGCCCGGTGACGAATATCTTCTTCCCCTCCTCGGCCATGGCAAGGTACACGCCGGCCACCGGGGATTCCGCCAGTATGGTCAGCTCCCTGCAGGCATGGATTGCCTCCGAAGGCGTAGCTGTGTGGCGGCTCTGGGGGGCCAGGAAAACATCATCGAACCCCCTTACCAGCGGGATCTTCCGGTTTTCCACCTTATGCTCATATACGCCGAACAGCTTCTGGGGAAGCAGCTTCTTATCGATTCCGTAATAATGGTAGAAGCCCGCCTGGGCCGCCCAGCAGATATGGAGCGTGGAAGTCACATGTGTCTGCGCCCAGTCGAAGATCTCGCAGATTTCCTGCCAGTAGTCCACCTCCTCAAAGGGAAGCTCCTCCACCGGTGCCCCTGTCACTATCATGCCATCGTAGTCCTTGTCCCGGATTTCGTCCAGCGTCGTGTAGAATTTGTTCAGATGGCTGGCCGACGTGTTCAGGGACACATGGCTCTTCACGTTCAGGAAAGTCACGTCCACCTGCAGCGGCGTGTTGGACAGGGCCCGCAGAATCTGCAGCTCCGTGTCCTGCTTGACGGGCATGTTGTTCAGTATCAGCACTTCCAGGGGACGGATGTCCTGATGCATGGCCCGGGACTCGTCCATGACAAATATATTTTCGTTTATCAATATCTCTTTTGCCGGTAAATCGCTTTGCGTCTTGATTGGCATTTCCTCTCCTCCTCGCCGCCTGCTGACAGCCTTTCTCTCGATTCTATCCTCTCTGTTCCCGTGCCCCGGCCAGGTCTTCCGGCAAGGACGCACCTGGCCGCGCCGGTCAGCCCTTTTCTCCGGCTATCTCATAGCGCTCCAGAAAATCCTCTTCCGACAGGACAGGAATCCCTAAGTCCCTGGCTTTCTTGTTTTTAGAGGAAGCGGAAGTCACGTCGTTGTTGATCAGGCAGGTGGTCTTGCCGGTGACGCTACCTGTCACTTTCCCTCCCCTTTTCTCAATCTCTTCCTTTAAGTCATTCCGGCTGGCGAACTTGTTCAGAGAACCGGTGATGACGAAGCTCAAGCCGGACAATGTCTGACTCCCCTCCTCCACCTTGGGAATCTCGATTTCCAGCTCCGCTGTCAGGTCCGCTATCCTCCGGAGATTGTCTGCGTCCTGCATATAGTTCACAAAGGCCGTGGCAATCACTTCCCCCACGCCGTCTATGGCGCTCAGAGTCTCCACGTCCGCCTTCTGCATCCGCGTTATATCGTAGTCAAAGAAACGGCAGAGCATTTTCGCGTTGGCGACGCCGATATTGGCGATGCCCAGCCCATATATCACCCTGGGCAGAGTGGTGTGCTTCGCCCGCTCTATGCTCTCTGTGAGATTCTGGTAGGATTTCTCGCCAAAGCCCTCCATCTCCACTATCTGCTCCCGGTATCTGTCCAGATGGAACAGATCCGCGAATTCATGGAGGAAGCCCAAATCTATGAATTTTTCCAGCGTGGCCTCTGACAGGCCGTCGATGTTCATGGCATCGCGGCTGACAAAGAGGGTGAAGGCCTTAATCTGCTTTGCTGCGCATTTTTCATTGGTGCAGTAGAGCGATTGGACGTCATTTACCTGTCGGATTTCCGTCTTTCCGCCGCATACCGGGCATATGTCCGGTATCATCACCAGACTGTGGCCGCGGATTCCCGCAGTGCCGCCATCTGCGGGCAGCTCCGCTTCTCCGGCAGCTTCTGACCGGCTTTTGGCCAGCATGTCCCTCACCGAAAGGTTCTCCGCAATCTGGGGAATGATCATGTTCGCTTTGTACACCGTGATACGGTCGCCGATTCCCAGCTGCAGCGCCCGCAGAATGCTGATATTGTGGACGGAGGCGCGGCTGACCGTGGTCCCCTCCAGTTCCACAGGCTCGAAGATCGCCACCGGATTGATCAGGCCGGTCCGGCTGGGGCTCCATTCCATCTCTTTCAATATGGTCTCCCGCAGTTCATCCGCCCATTTGAAAGCAATGGAATGCCTGGGGAATTTCGCCGTCCGCCCCAGGGACTGCCCGTACGCGATGTCATCATAGGTCAGGACCAGCCCGTCCGAGGGGATGTCGTAGTCTTCTATCTTCTTCTCGAACAGTTCGACGGTATCCGGGATGCTTTCCTCTGTCACCAGATAATGTTCCACCACCTCGAAGCCCTGCTCCTCCAGGAAACGGAACTGCTCCGTCATCAAACCGCCCGGGCCGCCAGCTTCCCCCGCTTCGGCGCTCACCAGAGTAAACGCATAGAACCTCACATTCCGCCGGGCCGTAATCTCGTTGTTCAGCTGTCGCACGGAGCCGCTGCAGAGGTTCCTGGGATTCTTGTACTTCGCGTCCACGTCCTCTATCCCGGCATTTATCTTCTCAAAGTCAGAGTAGCTGATAACCGCCTCGCCCCGTAGGACCAGCTCTCCCTTGAAGGGAATCTCAAGGGGCAGGTTCACGAACGTCTTTGCATTGTTGGTGATGACCTCCCCAATCTCGCCGTTCCCTCTGGTGACCGCCTTCTCCAGCTTTCCGCCGCGATAGGTCAGGACGATCGTCAGGCCGTCCAGCTTCCAGCTCAGGACCGCCGGATGTCCCTGGAGCCAGTCCCGCAGCGCCTCCCTGCTCTTGGTCTTGTCCAGGGAAAGCATGGGGCTCTCATGCCGCTCCTTCGGCAGATCGTCCACCGCCTCATAGCCCACGCTCACCGTAGGACTCTGGGCCAGCACGATTCCCGTCTCCCTCTCCAGGGCCTGCAGCTCGTCATAGAGGGCATCGTACTCCCTGTTGCTCATGACTTCCCTGTCTTCGGCATAATACGCTCTGGAAGCTTCGTTCAGAGTCGCCACCAGATATTTGATACGTTCTTTTTTTTCAGACTGCACCATATGCTCCTAACCACCTTTTTATCATTTTCATTCTTCCGCTTTGCCGGGCCCCTTATGACAGGCCGTCAGCGCCCGCAGGGGCCGCCAGACCGCAGTCCCGGTAAAGCCTCTCCATGTCCTCCCGATCCAGTTCGCGGTATTCTCCGGGCTTCAGGCCGCCCAGGGTCACATGCATCACACGGACACGCTTCAGCTCCCGCACCCGGCAGCCGCAGGCGATGCACATCCGCTTGATCTGGCGGTTCACGCCCTGGGTCAGCACCATGCGGAACACGAACCTTCCCATCTGCTCCACCTGGCACTTCCTGGTGGTAATGTCCAACTCCTCCAGATACACGCCCCCAGACATTTTCTCCAGGAAATCCGGCGTTATCTCCCGGTTCACCCGCACCACGTACTCCTTCTCATGGCAGTTCGCCCCTTTCATCATGGCCTGAATCAGGTCGCCGTCATTGGACAGCAGCAGCAGCCCCTCGGAGTCCTTGTCCAGGCGTCCCGCATAGGTGACTCGGACGGGATAGTCCACCAGGTCGGATACGATCGACTCCGCATGGACGTCCTTTTCCGTGCAAACTACCCCAAAGGGCTTATAGAACGCCAGCACCACGGGCTCCTGCACGCCCCGGACCGGCCTGCCGGACACTAGGATCTCGTCCCCATCGTCCACGGTCATGCCCGCCTGCGCCTGCCGCCCGTTCACCAGCACCTCCCCCTTTTCGATCAGCCGGTCCGCGTCCCTTCTGGAACAGACGCCGCAGTGGGCCAGGTATTTATTCAATCTCATTTGTTCCATCATATGCCCCTCTTATGCCGTCCTTGCGCCGCTCATGCCCCCTCTTCCTGCAGGCTGCGCAGCTTCGGGATGCCATTTCCTTCCCGCAGGCCGGTCTTCGCCATTTTGTCTGCCATTTCATTATAATACACATTCGTATGGGCCACCACCTTCGTGAAGCGGATCGTGATGCTTTTTCCCCATTCCCGCATGGACATGGCATATTTCCGGGTCAGCTCCGTCTTGGACCGCCATGCGCCGGTGACCCACTTCTCGATGCCTTCGTAGTCGTAATGGATTTCCACTATGGAAAAGCCGCTCAGCATGGCCGTCTTCACGGCGTACATGGCCCCCAGCATCTCCCCCGTCACGTTGCGGTGCCGCAGGGACTGCGCATTGTCCCCATTGCCGTACTCCGTGCAGATCCGGCCGTCCGGAAGGAGAAAGACACAGCCGAAGGAGTACCTTTTCAAAGTGTCGTCATAGCTGCCGTCCACATATGCCAGCAATGTCCCGGCCTCCGGCGTCTCCAACGGCGCTTGTTCCATCGCTTCCGCTCCGCGCCGCGCTCCCCTTCCGGACACAGAGCCTTCCGCCGGGCCCCTGGCTCTGCTCCCGGGAACAGCCTCTTTTCCGGCGCCCCGAAATCCGTCTACGGAAACAGAGCCTTCTCCTCCCCTCTGAGGGCTTTCCCCGGAAAGGGCAGCGCCCAGATACGCCTCCGCCTCCGCAAGCTGCCCGAAACCCTTGTATTCCGCGCCGGGGCAGCCGTCCACGGATGCCCTGCACTCCTCCCAGGTTTTGAATATGCCGGTCTTCTTTCCTTTTTTTACTGCGTAATATTTTTTCGTCGCCATTCCGATGCCCCATATCTTTCCAAAAAATCATTTCTGCCATTACCATTTTAACCATAGCGCCCCCCGCTGTCAAATAAATCTTTCATCCTCGGGCATCCGCCAAATATCCCCAGGGAAAATTCTTAAAAACAGTTTGCAAAAATTGCAAACTACTGTATACTAAAAGGAGGTGGATTATTTTATTAAGGAAAGAAGGTAACCATATATGGCCATTGGAAAGAAAAAGAAAGTCCTCATGCAGGCTGTCTCCAAGCTGAAAGCAGCCGACTACTCTGCAGAGCCGGAACTGAACGGCATTTATGAGCGATTGTCCAGCGGAAGGAAGCAGTTCGCCGAACTGTTTGAGAAGAACATCAACGCAGTGATGCAGATCAGCTCTCTCGACCTCACGATGCAGTACCAGACAGACAGGATACTCGACATCTCCCAGCAAGTGATCAGCGCCACGGAGACCATCTTCGGCAATACCATGGGGCAGGCCAGCAGCCAACACGAGGAGCTGGCCAACACGATCGTGGACGTATCCGGTCAGACAGACGAAGTCTATCAGAAAATCGAAACCGGCCAGCAGGAACTGACCACGATTAAGGAACTCTCCGAGCAGACCATCGAGGCCTCCAAGGAAATGCAGAGCAATATGGATGAACTGTTCAACATCATCAACCATATCAGCAGCATCATCTCCGGCATCGACAACATCTCCATGCAGACCAATCTGCTGGCGCTGAACGCCTCCGTGGAAGCCGCCAGGGCCGGCGAGGCCGGAAAGGGCTTCTCCGTGGTGGCCAATGAGATCAGGGAGCTCTCGGAGGAGACCCAGAAGCTCACCTCCGGCATGGAGGATTTCGTGAAGAGCATGAAGGCCGCCTCTCAGAAAAGCATCGAGAGCGCCAACGGCACCATCAATTCCCTGACCTCCATGTCCGACAAGATCAAGAACGTGTGGGCCCTGAACGACGAGAGCCAGGCCCATGTGTCCCAGATCAACGATTCCGTCAGCTCCCTGGCCGCTGTCAGCCAGGAAATCAGCAGCTCCATGACGGAGATGCAGAGCCAGCTGCGGGAGAGCTCGGACTTCATGCGCACGGTAGGAGAAGATCTGCGGAAAGCCACGGAGCCGGTGGTGGACATCGAGAAGACATTGGACGAGACCGTCCGCCAGATGGGCAGCATGTCGAAAGACGCCTTCTACCATCTGGAGAACGAGGAATTCGCCCAGTACATGCGTTCCGCCATCACCTCCCACAATACTTGGCTGGGCAACCTGAAGAAAATGGTCTTCGCCCAGAAGGTCATGCCCCTGCAGCTGGATTCCTCCAAGTGCGGCTTCGGACACTTCTATTACGCCATCACGCCGGACATCCCCGACATCCGGCCCATCTGGGAGGGACTGGGGCCCAAGCACCAGAAGTTCCATAAATACGGCGCTTCTGTCATCAACGCGCTGAACAATGGCAGATACACGGAGGCAGAGCAGATTTACCGGGAAGCTGAGACCTATTCCAAGGATTTGATCGCCGACATGAACCGGATTCTGAACGCCGTCAATGCGCCCAAATAAAGAGCTGAATATAACACCCCTGTACAGCCGAAAAGCCGTACAGGGGTATTCTACTGCTAGACGATTCCCTGGGCGGTCATGGCCTCCGCCACTTTCAGGAAACCTGCGATGTTGGCCCCTGCCACATAGTTGCCTTCCATGCCGTACTTCCTGGCCGCATCGTCAAGGCTGTGGAAGATGTTCACCATGATGCCCTGCAGCTTGGAGTCTACTTCCTCGAAAGTCCAGCTGAGGCGCTCGCTGTTCTGGCTCATCTCCAGGGCGGAGGTGGCCACGCCGCCGGCGTTGGATGCCTTTCCGGGGCAGAACAGGACGCCCTTCTCCTGGAAATACTCTGTGGCCTCCATGGTGGTAGGCATGTTCGCGCCCTCTGCCACAGCAAAGCACCCGTTGGCCACCAAAGTCTTGGCATCCTCCAGGTTCAGCTCGTTCTGGGTAGCGCAGGGGAGAGCGATGTCGCACTTCACTGTCCACACATTGCTGCCCGCAGCACACTCATGGTACTTGGCGCTGGGCCTTGCCGCCGCATACTCGGTGAGCCTTGCGCGCTTCACTTCCTTCACTTCCTTCAGGAGCGCCACATCGATTCCCTCCGGGTCTTCGATCCATCCGGTGGAGTCGGAGCAGGTCACAGGCTTTGCGCCCAGCTGCTGGGCCTTCTGGATTGCGTAGATGGCCACGTTTCCGGCACCCGATACCGCAATGGTCTTGCCGGCGATGTCCTTGCCGTTGCACTTCAGCATCTCCTCAGTCAGGTACAGCAGGCCATAGCCGGTGGCCTCCGTCCTGGCCAGCGAACCGCCGTAGGTGAGGCCCTTGCCCGTGAGGACACCCTCATAGAGCCCGGTCAGCCTCTTGTACTGGCCGTACATATAGCCAATCTCCCTTGCGCCTGTGCCGATGTCCCCTGCGGGCACATCTGTGTCAGCCCCGATATATTTGTGCAGCTCATTGATAAAGCTCTGGCAGAAGGCCATCACTTCCCTGTCGGACTTGCCCTTGGGGTCGAAGTCGGCACCGCCCTTGCCGCCGCCGATGGGCAGCCCTGTGAGGGAGTTCTTGAAAATCTGCTCAAAGCCCAGGAACTTAATGATGCCTAAGTTCACGCTGGGATGCAGGCGCAGCCCTCCCTTGTAAGGCCCGATGGCAGAGTTGAACTGCACGCGGAATCCGTTGTTCACCTGCACCTGGCCCTTGTCATCCACCCAGGGCACGCGGAACAGGAGCTGTCTTTCCGGGGTCACCAGCCTCTCCAGCAGCGCGTCCTTGCGGTACTTCTCCTCGTTGGCCTCGATCACCACCCGGAGAGATTCCAGGACTTCCTTCACCGCCTGATGGAACTCTGGCTGGGCAGGATTCTTGGATACCACCAAATCAAATACCTCATCAACATATGACATTACCATTTCCTCCTTCATTTTAGTATGTACGAATACGATATGTACAGAAACGCATGAATCAGAAAAAGCATAGGACTCCTCCTATGCCTTTCCGGCACAATTATCCCGTTACCATTATAACCTGTGGTTTTTAAATCCACAACACTTTAATTCACTAAATCGAAAAAGTTTTGGTGGATTTTTTAATCAATATGCACAATCCGCGCTTCACAGGTAGTCTTTCAGGCGCTTGATGTTCTTCTCCTCCAGGTCGATCAGCTGCTGCGCCAGGGCCGTGGAGCGCTCACCGGCCTTTTCATTGTGCTTGAGCACCTTCTCCATCTCCAGGATGCCGTTATTGCTCCCCTTGATCATCATCTCGGCGATATGGCCGGTGCTGGTGTTCAGCATGGTGTTGTAATGGATGGCGGTCTTGAGCATGGCATCCGTCAGGGCGCTGCTTTGGTAGCGCTCAGCCTTCCCCGCCATCAGCTGCTTGGACGCCTCATTGTAAAGTTCCGCATATTTCAGGGATTGTCTGGAAATCTGCAGCGCAAGGTCGTCATCGTACACCTTGCCGGAAATCGTGTCGATGGCTTTCATGGCCATCTCCGCATTCCTCTGAATCTCCCTGTAAACGGCAGCCTCCTGTGACTCCATTCTATCCGTACCTCCTTATCATAGTTCCGCACCTGCTCCGCCCAGCACTTTGGCATGGGCAGAATAAAAGCCTTCTACGGAAAACAGCCGAACGCGCTGTCCTCCATAAAAGGCTTCCCTGATCTTTATGATTTTATACATCCGCCTTCCGCGGACCCTGCGCGGCATGGCAGAACAGTTCAGTTCGCCGTGACGTAATCCGCCTTCACATAGGCGACTTTGCCGCTGTACTTCACTTTGCACCAGCCATTCTCATTGCCCAGGAGCTCCAGGGACTCTCCGCCCGGCAGGATCCCCAGCACCTCCGCCTCCTCGCTGGCTGCGGAACGCACATTGATGTTCGTGTTGGCAGTCACTGTGCCGATGGTCTCCAGCCCTTCCGCGCTCTCTTCCATCTGCAGGTACTCCGACTTGATATAGCCATCGCCGCCTTCATAGACAATCTTCGTCCATCCGTTGACGCGCACTTCCTGCACCTGCACCTTGGTGCCTCCCACTACCTTGCCCAGCTTATCGGCCTGCTCGCTGTCAGAGCTTCTCACGTTGACAGTAGTAGTGGCGGTGGCATATTGGGGGCCGTTGTCCACAGGGGCCGTCTCCGGCACATCCGCCGCCGGGACAGCCTCTCCGCCTTCTTCCGGAACCGCGCCCTCCTCAGGCGTCCCTTCCTCCGCAGGCGGCTCGGTGGCCGCATTCATCTCCGCAAGCCTCACGCCAAGCGCCGTGTCCACCTGCACCCCAAGCTCTCCCAGGTAAGCCAACAGCTGAGGATTCCCCTCCATCAGCTCGTTATACTCCGCATTGACCCGGTTGTTGAATTCCACGGTGTCGTCCTGGTTGGAAATCACTTTCACATATTCCTTCTCCTCTTCCGTGAAATTCTTCTCATCTTTGATGTAAAGGCCGCCCTGGCCGTTATCGCACACATAGAACATCTGCCAGCCCGGAATCTCCTCCGCATGGTTCTGGAAGCAGACCCGGTAATATACATAGACAAGGGTAGTGCCGTCCACAGGGCCCGGCCTGGAATAGACTTCAATCCCCGAAACACGCTCCAGATATTTGGCTACCTCCTCACAGCGCAGCAGCTCGTTCTCGGAGAGATTGTCATAAAGGGCCGCCATACTGGCGCTGTCGCCGGAGACCATGGCATCGTAGTATGATGTGACGATCGCCTGTATCCCTGCGTCCTCATTGACCGCCAACGGTATCTCTATGGGAGCGGGCGTCTCCTCGGGAGGCGTCTCCTCGGGAGGCACCTCCCCTTCCTCTGAGGAAAGCTCCATGGGTTCCACGGTACTCTCCTGGGAAGATTCCTCCTCTCCCTGTCCTGCCCTTGCTTCGCCCGCATTGAGGGCGATGGACACCGTGACGGCCACTGCCGCGATTACGATGACGGGAAACAGGAACTTGGAATTCTTTACAATAAAATCACGAATTGTCGTCAGCTTATCATTACGCATATCTGCACCTTCCTTTATGAAACATGTCCCCGGCCATGCAGCCGCTTACTCCTTTGAGGGAAACAAGGAGCCGCTTGCGGCTCCTCCTGAAACAATAGCGTCAGCCTTTCGCAAGGCCCCTATTGCCTGACATAAAATTAAAGCCAAAGCGATGTAAGTGCATCCGACAGGAATCGAACCTGCATTAAAGGCGTCGGAGGCCTTCGTTCTATCCATTAGACTACGGATGCAAATATTACGAAATTGTTACATCGCTTTGACTATAATATCATAAAAGAAGAAATATGTCTACAACAAATTCAAGGAATTTATTAGAAAATCATTTTGACCTTTTTATCGGTGAAGTCATAGTAATAGAGACTGTCAGAAAGAACCTCCTCCGGAGCGACCTGCGTGCTGTTGACCTCTGCGATCATTTCCCTCAACTCCCTGGGCGACCCCATGCCTGTATCCGACAGCAGAATCACCTCATGGACAGAGCTGGGAAGAATGTAGAAGCTCCTCCCCATGGCCTGCGCCAGATGCTCCAGCACATCCGGATAGAGTATGCATATGGCTCCGTGTATCCTTTTCACATTGCTCAGGACCCTCAGCGGCACTTCCTGGAAAAAAACATCCGAAGACGCTTCTGCCGCCTCATCGCCCTGCCCTGCTATCTCATCCAGCACTTCCTCCAGGCTTTTGCACACCCAGGGGAAAAGCCTTTGGGTATTGCGCTTGGCCAGGCCGAACAGCTCCGCCGTGCATGTATCCCACAAATCCACATGGGAATTGTGTATGAGAATCGTCCCATCCCCCAGCGCATCGCCATGGTAGGCATAGTAAAAGCAGATGGCCAAATCCAGGAATTCGATATACGGTATGTCCTCTAACAGTTCCTCATTTCCCTTCCTGCCAATCAGGCGGTAACAGATTCTGTCCCTCACCTCCTCGAATGACCGGAAAAAATCCATGTCTATATGCTCCTTCAGCGCCTCCTCCCGACAGATGTCCAGCAGCCTCTGGATGATTGCCCCAAAGGTCACTCCGGACTCATAGGCCTCCAGAAAAGCATCCAGGTAAATCGTGGGTGCCACATTCCGATCCTCCGCCAATATCAGGAGTCCGTGTAGGATAACGCCGTTGTTCTTCTTTACCTCCTTGCATTCCACCCGGCAGCTTCCGCCGAGTTCCTTCTTCAATGCATTGCAGACTTTCTTAGCAAATTCATTTATTTCCATGTAATCCCTCTCTGCGCTGTCCTCAGATGATTGGTTGCGCAGCAGCGCCTGCGCGATGAGCACAGTCGAAAGGGCATCTTACAAGCTTACAATATGAATGAATCCATGCAGCCGCATCAGACGCGGGACAGATACTCTCCCGTCCTGGTGTCAATCTTGATCTTGTCCCCCTGGTTCACGAACAGAGGCACGAAGACTTGGGCTCCTGTCTCCACGGTAGCGGGCTTGGAGGCGCCGGTGGCGGTATCGCCCTTGAAGCCGGGCTCCGTCTCCGTGATCTCCAGCTCCACGAACAGGGGAGGCTCCACGGAGAACACGCTTCCGTTGTGAGAGCAGATCTTGCACATCTCGTTCTCTTTCACGAACTTCAGGGCATCGCCTACGGTCTCGCTGTTCAGGGCCATCTGCTCATAGTTCTCTGTATCCATGAAATAAAACAAGTCGCCGTCCGCATACAGGTACTGCAAATCTTTTCTATCAATACGGGCCTGAGGGAATTTCTCGGTAGGGCGGAAAGATTTCTCGATTACGCCGCTGCTCTTGATGTTCTTCAGCTTCGTGCGCACGAAAGCAGCTCCCTTTCCAGGCTTTACATGTTGGAATTCGATAATCTGGTATACGTTGTTGTCATATTCAATCGTAACACCATTTCTGAAATCGCCTGCAGAAATCATAGTATCATAGTCCTCCTCATTTTGTCCACAAATATAATTCTAGTCTAGTTTAATATAAATGCGGGCAAATTTCAACTGTTTTTGAAAAAAAATCAAAAAATGTTGTCAAAAATCGTTTCCGGGCCCGAAATCCCTTAGTTTTTCACTGTCTCCAAGATAAAATCGATGGCCTGCAGATATCCCGCAAGCCCCTGTCCGTATATCTGCCTGTCGCACACCGGCGCGGTCACGGACACTTTGCGGAACTCCTCCCGCCTGGTGATGTCCGAGATATGAATCTCCACCTTGGGCACCGTGATGCTGGCGAGGGCGTCCCGGATGGCGTAGCTGTAATGGGTGTAGGCCCCGGGATTGATCACGATGCCTTCCGTGCCGTCAAAGTAGGCCTCCTGGATTCTGTCGATGATGGCCCCCTCGTGGTTGCTCTGGAACACGGTGATGTCGTTCCCTGTCTCCTCGGCTTTTTTCCGGATCATGTCCAGCAGATACGGATAGTCTTGGGTGCCGTACACGCTTTTCTCCCGGATTCCCAGGAAGTTGATGTTGGGTCCGTTGATGACCAAAAGCTTCATGCGGTTTACCTCCTCTTCGATTTTCGTCAGTATCCCTTCCATCTCCATCTCGTCCACGTCCAGGATCAGGTCGGCGCAGGCCTCGTATGCCTCCCGGCGGCTTTCCATCAGTTGGCGTATCCTCTCTTGAGGATTTTCACACTGCAGCAGCGGCCTGGAGGTATCCTCCTTCAGGCGCTGGTACACAGTCTCGGGGCGGATCCGCAGCAGGACCACTATTCCCATGGCCTTCAGAAGCTCCCGGTTCTCAGGGCGAACCGGCGTGCCGCCTCCCACGGAAAATATGGTCTGGTACGGCCTTTGCGCCAGCTCCCTGAGCAGCTCCGTCTCCTGCTGCCGGAAATATTCCTCCCCCTCCCGGGCGAAGATTTCGTTTATGGTGCGCCCTTCCCGGCGCTCTATCAGCTTGTCCGTGTCCTCCACGGGCCTGCGGAGCCTGTAGGAGAGCCGCAGGCCTACGGATGTCTTGCCGCTTCCCATGAAACCGGTCAGGACTACATTCTTCTGCTTCATCTTCTGCTCCCTGTGGTGATTTGTTTTCTCGGCTTAATCGCTTTTTTGTCTCTCTGTCTTAGTCCTTTGGCTTGATTCAGCGTCAACGGGACTCCGCAATGTCCATGGCCTTGCGCATCTGCTCGTAGGCTTTTTCCGCCAGCGCCCGATCCACCTGTGCCCCTGTCCAGAGCTCGTAGGCGATGATGCCCTGGTACAGCAGCATCTTCAGGCCGCCGAAGGCCCTGCCGCCGCTTTGCTGCACCAGGGACATGAATCTGGTCCGTGCCGGATTGAAGACAAGGTCGTAGCCCGTGTGGATTTTCCGGTAGAAAGCGGCGTCTTCAATGACGGCTTCCCCCGTTTTGGGGAACATCCCTACGTTGGTGGCCTGTATAGCCAGGTAGTTTCCCTCGGGAAGCGAGGCGTATTCCTCCAGCGCCAGCGCCCCTGCCAGCTGCCTGCCCCCAAGGCCGTTCACTTCCTCCGCGATGCTGGCCGCTTTCTCCCGGGTGCGGTTCAGGATAATGATTTCGGCCGCTTTCTTCTCCGCCGCCAGGATGGCTACTGCCCTGGCCACGCCTCCGGCTCCCAGAATCAGCACTCTCTCGCCCGCTATCTCCACGCCGTCCTCGCACATGGCGCGGTACAGGCCGGGCATGTCCGTATTGTAGCCTTTGAAGCCTCCCTCTGTGCGCACCAGGGTATTCACTGCGCCGATGGTCTCCGCCAGAGGGTCCGTCTCCTTCAGGTAGGGAAGCACTTCGCTTTTGTAGGGCACTGTCACGTTCATCCCAAGGAGATTCAGCGCGTATGCCCCCTCTACCGCCTGGCCCACATGGCCGACGGGGACGTGGAAGGGGACGTATACCAGGTTCTCCCCCAGTTCCCGGGCCAGCGTGTTATGTATGGCCGGCGACATGGTGTGCTCCACCGGGTGCCCTATCACGCCGCAGGTGCGGGTGTATCCGTTTATCTCCATGATGCTCGTCTCCTCCTGATTCCGGTTTTGTCTCGGTGTCTGTATTTTCGCTCCTGTCCCCTTATCGGGGAACGCTTTTTTGTCTGCCCGTGCGCTTACGTTCCAAAGCTGTCTTTTGCTCTGTCAACCTCTCAGGCCCGTTTCTTTCTATGATAAAAGAACAGCACAATCCATTCCAGCCTGCGCTTGAGGACAATCTGTATCTCCTCTTTGGGGTTGATCGGCTTTACCAGGTAGGTGACGATTCCGGCTTTTTTCGCCCCCCACACGTCCGTGAAGAGCTGGTCGCCCACGAACAGGGTGGTTTCGGGGTCTGTTCCCATCAGTTCCATGGCCTTCTCATATCCTGCCTGCCCCGGCTTTCCGGCTTTGAAGATATATTTTGACGATACATCGTCTGCAAATGGCTTCACACGGAGCTCCTTGTTGTTGGACAGGAGCACCGTGCCGAATCCCGATTCCCGGAGCTTCCGGAAAAGCTCCCTGGCTCTCCCGTCGGCTGGCGCGCCGTGGGGCACCAGGGTATTGTCTATGTCGAAGATGACGCCGCGATATCCTTTCGCGTATAGCCCACTGTAATCTATGCCGTAGGCGCTTTCCACTTCATGATCCGGATAAAACCTCTTTAACATGTCTGTTCTTTCTACCTCCGAGAGCCGCTTGCACATATTGGCCTGCCTATCAATATAACATGTCAGGCGCTTGCATTTCAAGGTATTTGGCAAAAAATCATCTCGTCCTGTCGCTCTCCAGGATTTTCCTGAGGCGCTCTTCCATCTCTTTGACTACATTCCCGTAATCATATGCCACATTTGTCTGCTGGCCGATATCGTAGTCCATGTTGTATAGCTGCGGATCTTTGGACAGGCCTGTCTCTATCCGCACCTCCTTCATAAAAGGCGCTCCCTGGCTGGGCGAGAGGTAAGTCCAGTTGCCGCTGCGCAGCATCTTGCCGCAGGTGAGGTCCTCCACCATCAGCTCCTCTCTGCCCACAGGATCCTCCCCAATCAGCGCGGCGTACATGTCCTGGCTGTCCACGGCGCTGTCCGGTGCGAGATCCATCCCCAGCATATGCGCGAAGGAGGCGAAGAGATCCATCTGACCGATCAGCGCATGGGAGACGCCCCTGGGGACGAGCTTCGGGCAGCTGACCAGGAAGGGAATCCTGGTGCCTCCGTCGAACTTGCTGTATTTCCCGCCCCGCAGCGGGCCAGCCGCCCGGTGGGTGCCGTTCAGCTCATATGCCCTGTCCTCATAGCCGTCGTCCAGCACGGGGCCGTTGTCGCTGGAGAAGATTATCATTGTATCCTCCAGGATGCCCAGCTTTTCCAGTTCTTTCAGCAGCTCGCCCACGCACCAGTCCAGCTCCGCAATCACATCGCCGCGGGGACCCAGGGCGGTGGCACCGCGAAAACGGGGGGAGGGCACCCGGGGCACATGGGGCTGGTGCACCGCATAATACAGGAAGAAGGGTTGGTTCTGCCTGTGGCTGTCCTCCAGGAAGCGGATGGCCCTGTCCAGAAAGGTCTCCGCCAGATCCTCGTCCTTCCAGATTGCTTTCCTGCCGCCGCGCATATATCCGATTCGTCCGATGCCCTCCACGATGCTCATGTCATGGCCGTGGGAGGACTTCATTTTCAGAAGTTCCGGGTTCTTATGGTAGGTGGGGATGTCGTCAAAGGGACATTCCCAGTCATAGGACACCGAAATCGGATCCTGGGGATCCAGGTTCACCACTGACCGGCCCTCCACATAGACGCAGGGCACGCGGTCGGCCGTTGCCGGGAAAATAAAGGACTCATCGAATCCCAGGTCGATCGGGGTGAGGTTGATTTCCTGGTTCCAGTCGATGGGGGCGCTTCCGTCGCTGAGGCCCAGATGCCATTTCCCCACGATTCCGGTGCGGTATCCGGCCCGCTGGAAGAGCCTGGGCATGGTGTCCAGCCCGGGATCGATGATGCACCCGGCATCACCTGGAAGTATGTGGGCCCTGTTGTTGCGGAATGGGTACCTTCCCGTCAGGATGCTGTAGCGGGAGGGCGTGCAGACGGCGGAGGCCGCGTATGCATCGGTGAACTTCAGTCCCTCCGCGCACAGCCGGTCCAGATTCGGCGTGTGAATCCGGTGGCTCCCGTAGCAGCTTAAGTCGCCGAACCCCAAATCGTCCGCGTATACGATTATGACGTTGCATCTGTTTGTTGTGTCCATAGCTTTGATCCTCCGATTGTTTTTTTATTTCTTTTCTTCCTTTTCAGAAAGATGTTCATCATAGTTCAACCGCCCGCCAGCTATGGCAAACAATTGTGTCGGTTCCGGTAATTCGTTGAATGGATATGTGTCCATACTTGATTATAAAATATTTGTCTGCTGCCTGCAATATATATTTATATTCATTCATAATTTCGCAACGTATAATCCGGAAAATCATAAAGAATGCCAAAACCCCAAAAAAGATTGCATGCTTCTCCTTTTCGTGTATACTATAAACCATAGAAAGGCTGCAGGCTCTTCGTGTGGGCCGACACAAGAATCCGTGATTCATTCCAGACTTCGGGTGCCGGACGGTTGGCGGACAACAGAAAAACCAGCCGGGAAGGGGCGGGATTATCTGCCGCTTCCCGGCAGATACATCGCCCTTTCGCATTTCTAGCCATGCCGCCTGGCGGCTCAGGCATCCGTAAGAAAACCTCTTCCTTCGCAAACTTCCAGCCATGCCGGCACAGCCAGCACAAGGGCAGACAATTGCAAATCATCATTACTTTCCTCTCCAGGCATAAGGGGCGTCTGCAGACAGCTGAAACGAGATTGCGGCGATTCCCCTTGTAATTCAAGGATTTTGCCTGCGTTACCAAAGAGACTTTGGCGATGTAAAAAAGAAGCGGATTCCCTGTCACAAAGGCAGAGATGTCCTGTCTAATCTTATGGAGGCAAAAAACAGCCGCAAAAAACGAAAACACAAGGAGACAAATCTATGATCCAGAAAACCAAGGAAGAACTGCAATCTTTGATTGAAAAAGCCACTGCCGGGGAGAAAGAAGCCCTGGAGACGCTGGTCACGGGCATACAGGATATGGTGTTCAACCTGTCCCTGCGGATGCTGGGCACCTTTCCGGACGCGGAGGACGCCGCCCAGGATATCCTGCTCAAAGTGATTACCCATCTCTCCTCTTTCAGAGGGGAGAGCGCCTTTGCCACATGGGCCTTTCGCATTGCCATGAACCATCTGAAGAACTACAGGAAACATATGTTTGCCCAACACCCGCTGAGCTTCGAATACTACGGGGACGACATCGTGAACGCGAAGATACAGGATGTGCCGGACATGACCCAGGACGTGGAGAAAGCGGTTCTGGCGGAGGAGCTGAAGCTGTCCTGTACCAATGTGATGCTGCAGTGCCTTGACCCGGACAGCAGATGCATTTTCATTCTGGGAACCATGTTCCGGCTGGACAGCCGCATGGCTGGGGAGATTCTGGACATGACCCCGGAGGCTTACCGCCAGAAGCTCTCCCGGATCCGCAAAAAGATGGCGGATTTTCTGGGAACCTACTGCGGCGAATACGGAAACGGCAGATGCCGGTGCAGGGACAGGATCAATTACGCGATTTCCAGCCACAGGCTTGATCCCCTGCGGCTGGATTACACCAGCGCCGGGGAGATTCCCCTCGACACTATGCTCGACGTGAAATGCGTCATGGAAGAGATTGACGATCTGTCCCAGGACTTTTCCTTCTGCAGGCCTTACCGGGCGCCCGAGCGCACCAGGAGCCTTATCCAGGAATTCCTGGATTCCACGCAGCTTTCGGTGGTGAAAAACGCATCGGCTGTGTAGAGCGCATCTGGAGCACCCCCAAGCGGAATATCTGAAGTACAAGAGCTGGTATCTGGAATATCCGCTCCGGGACGCGGAGCTGCTGGACGGGGAGGCTCTCCTCGCAAAAGCGGCGGAGCTTTTCCGAACCATGAAGCCCTTCAACGACTACCCCAACAGGGCGCTGGCGGGCTTCCGGATGCCGGAATCCCGGTAGGTTCCTCATAGATCCTCACACAAAGAAAGCGCTGCTCTCTGCCAAAGCACGCGCTTTCTTCCCAAAACTATCATTTGTTATTCCGATACTTTATAATCGTTTATCCATACTCTCAATAGCTGTCGTCCGGCGCACAGTTTCCGAACCGGTTGTTGATTCCCGTCGTCCACCCGTACCATCCCGTGAAGAGGGAAAGCTGTTTCATGAAATCGGAATATCCTTCCACACTGCCTATCTCTTCCTCAAATTCCTCCATGACGCGGTCTGCCTGGAACAGCTGCCCTTTCAGGCTGTCCGGCGTGACGTAGAAGGGAATGTCCTTCTCATACCTGCTGCCACCTATCCACATCCCCATCTTGGCCACATTGTCCACATCTTCCTTATAGAAGAACCTGAAATCTCTCGGGGGCGCCGTGGCCTCGTCTGCCAGGCTGGCCCGCCCCACCTGATTCCGGTAGGTGAAATTCCAGCCGCTGTTGAAGTCGAACCCGCCGTCCAGGGTCAGGTCAGAATTTCTTTCGATTTCTTCCGTGTCGATGGAACCTGTGCCCCACTTTCCGGCCATGTCGCCTGCCATTGTCCCCAGCTTTTCCTTTGTATCGGCACACTGATAATAATAATCCGCATTATAGTACACCCGGTCGTCGTTCCGGTAGCCATAGCTCCCATTGATTGCTGCGCCCTCGTCATAGTTGGCCCTTCTGGCCGCCCTGGCGTTTTCCTAGGCAAAAATCTCATATACCTGGCTGATGATTTTCCGGTTGTCCGCCTCCGCGTCCCCCGAGGCCCGATGGCACTGTGCCTGGTACTTCCGCATCTCGGTGCAGCAGGCATTGAAATACTGCCCCAGCTCCTCATCGTCCATCTTGCCCGCATAGTAGGCTTCCATGTGCTTTCCGATATCTTTCTGCATCTCATATCCAAAGGAATCCCCGAACAAGGATTTGGGCAGCGGCGTGGTAATCTGGTAATTGGCATAGCATTCGCAGCCGCTTAAGTCTTTCACCTTCAATTTCTCAAAAGAGTCTCTCTTGGGCACGAAAGTGTCCCTGACCCTTTCAACCAGTTCCTCACGGCTATGTAACCCTTTCTCTGCCAGCCGGTCGGCGCCGTCCTGACCTAACACAACGGCCTGCACATTTCTCACTTCCATATCATATCCTCCTGGTACAGCACATAGCCGCCAGGCAATCGTCACGGACAATACCGATATCCGCCTTCCGCTGACGACAAGAATTCTTCCCTCTTCCTTTTATATCGACAGCGCGTCATTTTGAATTAACTTCTGCCAATGCTTTTTCTCCAATAAGGCTGGCCAGGGGCCTGAGACGCCTAAAGGTCCTGCCGAAGGCTATGGATTAACGTTGCAATTATTAAACATATCAAGGAAACCGTCAATAAGGAATTGTCTACAAATAACTGATGCGAGTTTATAGCCGTTTTCGTTGTA
>OFFF01000272.1_pt1 | contig 41004 bp, 36 predicted proteins | sample 1521301 | NCBI WGS metagenome assembly OFFF01 (sample SAMEA3504101, study PRJEB24116) | mouse gut metagenome | biome: mouse gut; feature: mouse-associated habitat; material: faeces | place: Denmark | collected 2011
GCGGCGGCGCCTTCTCCGGCAAGGACTGCACCAAGGTGGACAGGAGCGCCGCCTACGCCGCCCGCTATGTGGCCAAGAACATCGTGGCTGCAGGCCTGGCGGAGAAGTGCGAGATTCAACTGTCCTATGCCATCGGCGTGGCCCAGCCCACTTCCATCATGGTGAGCACCTTCGGCACAGGGAAGGTGAGCAATGAGAGGCTGGTGGAGATCATCCGGGAGAACTTCGACCTGCGCCCCGCGGGCATCATCAAGATGCTGGACCTGCGCAGGCCCATCTACCGCCAGACCGCGGCCTACGGGCATTTCGGCCGGGACGACGTGTCCCTGCCCTGGGAGGCTACGGACAAGGCGGAGATTTTGAAGAAGTATCTATAATACTGGGAGGCGGAAAATGGGCAGAAAGAGACAGCTTTACCTGGACTGGATTAAGGCGGGGGGGCAGGGATGATCGTGATGCTCCACACCATGAGCAATACGATGAACGCAGGCGGATTTTATGTTTCGGATTTCCGCATACAGGTGTGGTATGTCCTGCACCAGTTTCTGTTTACGGCTGTCCCCCTGTTCATCATGGCTACCGGAGCCGGCTTTTTATCTACAGGGCGTTCCTGCGGCTACAGGGACATGGGGAGGCATATTGCCAGAATCGTATGCTGTATCCTGTTTTTCGGAACTGTGTTTTATGCAATGCGGATGTTGGTGGAAAGGAATCCGTTCGGGCCTGCGGACCTGGTTCTGGCTATCTTTCAGGACAATACATGGTCACATATGTGGTACCTGTACCGTTTGCTGGGTCTCTACTTTTTCATACCGTTATTGTGGGCTTTCATGAATGTCTCGAAGCTGTGGGAACAGGCTGTTTTTGCAGGGCTGCTGCTGTTTTTTGCCTCTGTCTATCCATATGTCTGCGGGATGATCGGATTTATTCCGGCCAGGATTCTGCCTGTTTCCGGCACGTGGCTTTTCTGTGCTTTGGCGGGGGGAATCCTGGGCGGGCTTCCCGTCGAAAAAATGAGAAAATATCGGGGCCTGATTCTGGCGGGAATCATGGCAGGCCTTGGAGGAGTCGTCTGGGAAGGGATGCGGCAGACGGTGATGTCGGAGGAACATCCTTTTTTGCTGCTTCTGGCGATAAGCCTGTTTGCACAGACGAAGCTTTGGTGCGATGAAAAGGAAAGCTTTCCGGGGATGGGGAAACTGGCCGGAAATATGCTGGGCGTGTACATTATCCATCCCGTGTTCATTCATATATGCGTGAAAGTGCTGCGGTTTAATCCCCAACTTTATCTGCCGGTGCTGACCGTCCCGCTTACCGCGGCGGCGATTTATGCCCTGTCAGTGGCAACGGTGTGCTTTTTGCGCAAAATTCCGATTGTCAGAAGATGTCTTCTGTAAGATTCTGCCGTAACCTTTTTCTCCCAAATTTGATGACCGGAGATTCTATCTATCCAAGTGCTTTAGTGGGGGCTGCAGAAAGCCATAGCTTCTCCTGCCGGAGATGGAACAAAGCTTCCCGGGACTGTCCTTTTCAGGGCAGACCGGGAAGTTTTTATACTGCAGACCGCCAGGATTTACAGTGGTGTCTTCGGGAAAGCACTTGGCTGGCGGTCTGCAGTCGGGTTGCACTGCAAATTTAACCGGTGCGCAGTATACATTATGGAAACAAAATTCAGGTGACGGAAACGGAATATGTCGTGATTATCTCATAAGCGGAATGCAATGAACCGGAAAAGGCCGGGAGGAATGGGATGATTTTGGCAGTTTAAGTCCTAATTGAATTGACGCCGCTTTTATGTTAGAATGGTTTCATTGGAAAAGGGGACGATACAAAAACAAGGAGAGGGGGCACCAGAGCTTATGGGTATCTATCTGAATCCAGGTAACAGAGGTTTTTGGGAATCGGTTCGTTCCGAGATTTATGTGGATAAGACAGGATTGCTTGCGGTTACAAATCAATACATGAATACAGAACAGAAGTTTATCTGTGTCAGCAGGCCCAGGCGTTTCGGAAAATCTATGGCACTGAAAATGCTCGCCGCCTACTATGGCAGAGGCTGTGACTCCAGGGAGCTGTTCGCCGGGCTTAAGATAGCGGAGCATGAATCCTTTCCAGAGCATCTGAATCGTTATAACGTAATCTATCTGAATATGCAGCAGTTCCTGATTGAGGCTGCGCCCGGAAAGGCGACGGAATACCTGGAACAGGAAGTGCTGGAAGAACTGTCCGAGGAGTATGAGGAAATCCTGCGGGGACGGGAGATGGGACTTGCTGCTGCGCTTCGTAAAATTTACGTGAAGACGGACAAGCAGTTCATATTCCTGATAGATGAGTGGGATTGTATCATGCGGGAACGGCAGGAGTCGGAAGCGCTGCAGAGGCAATACCTGGACTTCCTGCGGAATCTTCTGAAGGATCAGCAGTATGTCGCCCTTGCCTATATGACAGGCATCCTGCCTGTAAAAAAGTATGGCCTGCATTCGGCCCTGAACATGTTCCGGGAATACTCCATGACGAATCAAAGGAATTTCGAGGAGTATACCGGCTTTACGGAAGAGGAAGTGAAGGCTCTGTGCCAGCGTTTCGGCATGGACTTTGCGGAAGCCAGCAGTTGGTATGACGGATATAAATTCAGGAAATATCAGCATGTATACAATCCGAAGTCCGTGGTAGAGGCTATGAGCTGCGGGGAGTTTTCCAATTACTGGACGGCGACGGAAACATACGAGGCGCTGAAAATTTATATGGATATGGACTTCGAGGGGCTCCGGGCGGACATCGTGCAGATGCTGGGAGGCGGAAGCGTCAGGATCAACACACGGAGCTTCCAGAACGACATGCGGAATCTCAGGACAAAGGATGACGTGCTCACGCTGCTGATTCACCTGGGGTACCTGGCTTATGATTCCGGGAAGGAGGAAGCGTTCATCCCCAATAAAGAGATTGTGGGAGAGTTCGAGAACGCCATGAGCGTCAGCGGCTGGCCGGAGGTCATGCGGATATTGAAGGCATCGGATGACCTACTGAAGGCTACGCTGGACGGCGATGCGGACAGCGTGGCCAGAGGGCTCGACCAGGCACATACGGAAGCCTCTTCTATTTTGAACTACAATGATGAAAATTCACTTGCGTGCGCCATTGGGCTTGCGTATTACAGCGCCAGGAAAGACTACAGGCTCATCAGGGAGCTGCCGTCAGGCAAAGGCTACGCAGATGTAGTATTCCTGCCATTGCCCTCTGCAAATAAACCTGCCCTTGTCATAGAGCTGAAATATGACAAGACAGTCAATGCGGCCATACAGCAGATAAAGGACAGGCATTACACCCAGGCGCTGGAAGGATATGCGGGCGAGATATTGGCAGTGGGCATAAATTATGACAGGGACGATGCCAATAAGCGCCATAGCTGCGCGATAGAGAGACTGGAAAAGCGATAAGAACACAAAGGAGGCCCACATGGCATTCGCACACCTTCACGTCCACACGGAATACTCCCTCCTGGACGGCTCCAATAAAATCAAAGAATACGTCTCCCGTGTAAAAGAGCTGGGAATGGACAGCGCCGCCATCACGGATCACGGCGTCATGTACGGCGTCATCGACTTCTACCGGGCCGCCAGGGAGGCAGGCATCAACCCCGTCATCGGCTGCGAGGTCTATGTGGCCCCGAACTCCCGCTTCGACAAGGAGACCACCGGCGGCGAGGACAGGTACTACCACCTCGTCTTACTGGCGGAGAACAACACCGGCTACGCCAACCTGATGAAGATCGTCAGCAAAGGCTTCACCGAGGGCTACTACTACCGCCCCCGTGTGGACATGGAAGTCCTGAACCGCTACCACGAGGGGCTGATTGCCCTGTCCGCCTGCCTGGCCGGAGAAGTACAACGAAATATCGTGAAGAACCTGCCGGAGGAGGCCAGAAAGGCGGCCCGCAGATACGAAGATTGCTTCGGAAAGGGCAATTACTTCCTGGAGCTCCAGGACCATGGCCTTCCCCAGCAGCGCCTGGTGAACACGGAGCTTTTAAAGATGAGCAAGGAGTTGGACATCCCCTTAGTGGCCACCAACGATGTCCACTACACCTACGAGAAGGACGCGGACTCCCACGACATCCTCCTGTGCCTCCAGACCAACAAGAAGCTGGCGGACGAGGACAGGCTGCGCTACGAGGGAGGCCAGTATTTCGTCAAGAGCGAGGAGGAGATGAAGGCCCTGTTCCCCTACGCCTGGGAAGCCCTGGAGAACACCCAGCGCATCGCGGACCGCTGCCATGTGGAGATAGAATTCGGAGTCACCAAGCTCCCCCATTTCCAGGTGCCGGAAGGATACGATTCCTGGAGCTATCTTAACAAGCTGTGCGGCGACGGGCTGGCGGAGCGCTACGGGGACGGGGCACAGCCCGCCGGGGACACGGGACAGACCCTGCAGGAACGGCTTGACTATGAACTTGACGTCATCCGCCGCATGGGGTATGTGGACTACTTCCTGATCGTGTGGGATTTCATCAACTATGCCAGGAGCAACGGCATCCCCGTAGGGCCGGGCAGAGGCTCCGCCGCGGGGAGCATGGTGTCCTACTGCCTGAAGATCACCAACATCGAGCCCATCCGGTACAACCTGCTCTTCGAGCGGTTCCTGAACCCGGAGCGGGTGTCCATGCCCGATATCGACATCGACTTCTGCTACAACCGCAGGCAGGAGGTCATCGACTATGTGGACAGGAAGTACGGCTCCGACAAGGTGGTGCAGATCGTCACTTTCGGTACGCTGGCGGCCAAGGGAGTCATCCGGGACGTGGGCCGGGTCATGGACCTGCCCTATGCCTTCGTGGACTCCATCGCCAAGATGATACCGGCCGAGCTGAACATCACCATCGACAAAGCCCTGGAGAAGAACCCGGAGCTGCGCAAGGCCTATCAGGAGGACGAGCAGGTGCGCCACCTGATCGACATGTGCAGACGCCTGGAGGGACTGCCCAGGCATACCTCCATGCACGCGGCGGGGGTGGTCATCTGCCCGGAGTCGGCGGACAACTTCGTGCCCCTGTCCAGGGGAAGCGACGGCTCCGTCACCACACAGTTCACCATGACCACCCTGGAGGAGCTGGGCCTGCTGAAAATGGACTTCCTGGGCCTGCGGACGCTGACGGTGATCGCGGACGCGGTGAGATTCGTGGAGGAGACCAAGGGGGAGCACATCGATATCGACGGCATCGACTACAATGACCCCCAGGTGCTGGCGGCCATCGGCACCGGGAAGACGGACGGCGTGTTCCAGCTGGAAAGCGGCGGGATGAGAAGCTTCATGAAAGAGCTGCGCCCCCAGAACCTGGAGGACATCATCGCAGGCATCTCCCTGTACCGCCCGGGGCCCATGGACTTCATCCCGAAATACATCAAGGGGAAAAATAACCACAAAGATGTAGTCTATTCCTGCCCCCAGTTGGAGCCCATCCTGGCCCCCACCTACGGCTGCATCGTCTACCAGGAGCAGGTGATGCAGATCGTCCGCGACCTTGGCGGCTACACCTTAGGGCGCAGCGACCTGGTGCGCCGTGCCATGAGCAAGAAGAAGCAGTCCGTCATGGAGAAGGAGCGGGCCAATTTCATCTATGGAAACGAAGAGGAGGGGGTGCCGGGCTGCGTGTCCAGAGGCATCAGCGAGCAGGTGGCCAGCGGCATATTTGACGACATGACTGACTTCGCTAAATATGCCTTCAACAAGTCCCACGCGGCCTGCTACGCGGTGGTGGCCTACCAGACGGCCTGGCTGAAGTTCTATTATCCCGTGGAATTCATGGCGGCCCTGATGACCTCCGTCATCGACAATTCCAAGAAGGTGTCCGAGTACATCCTGGCCTGCCGGAATATGGGCATCCAGCTGCTGCCGCCCGACATCAACCAGGGACAGAGCGGGTTCTCCGTAGACGGCGGAAGCATCCGCTACGCCCTGACCGCCATCAAGGGAATCGGACGGTCGGCCATCGACGATATCATGGCAGAGCGCAAGGCCAGGGGGCCTTTCACCAACCTGAAGGATTTCCTGATGCGTACCGAGGATAAGGATGTGAACAAGCGGGCCGTGGAGAATTTCATCAAGGCCGGGGCGCTGGACGGGCTGGGCGGGACCAGGAAACAGTTCATGAGCGTCTACATGCAGATGATGGACCATATCACCAAGGACAGGAAGAGCAATCTGGCGGGGCAGATTTCCCTGTTCGACATCGCGGACGACTCTCAGAAGGAGGAGTTCGATATCCGCCTGCCGGATGTGGGAGAGTATCCTAAGGAGATGCTGCTGGCCTTCGAGAAAGAGGTGCTGGGCATCTATATAAGCGGCCATCCGCTGGAGTCCGACCAGGAGCTGTGGCAGAAATACATCACCAACACCACCAACGATTTCGCGCTGGACGAGGAGACTGGGGCCGCGCGGGTGGCGGACCAGGCCAATGTCGTGGTGGGCGGGCTGATCGCGGACAAGACCATCAAATACACCAAGAACGACAAGGTGATGGCTTTCCTGAACCTGGAAGACCTGGTGGGCAATATGGAGATTGTGGTCTTCCCCAGGGACTATGAGCAATACGGAAGTCTGCTGGCGGAGGATTCCAGGATTTTCATCAAAGGAAGGGCCAACATGGAGGAGGGCAAGGACGGCAAGCTAATCTGCGAGCAGGTGGTGACCTTTGCGGAGGCGGCCCAGGCCAATGGCGCGCCGCTGTTTCGGAACCGATATGGGAACGGCGGCTACGGAGCGGGCGGTTACGGCAAAAGGCAGGGCGGCAGCGCCTACGGGCGGCAAAACGGCGGCCAGGGACAGCCAGGCGGCCAGGGACAGCCAGGCGGCCAGGGACAGCCAGGCAACCAGGGACAGCCAGGCGGCCAGGGACAGCCGGGCAGCCAGGGACAGCCAGGCGGCCAGGGCATGGGACGGCAGAATGACGGAAGACAGTGTGATAGTCGCACTGCGCCCGGAAAAGTCCCCTCGGGCATCTGGATCCAGTTCCCGGATGCGGACAGCTATTTTGCCAGAGAGAGGGAACTGCTCTCATCTATCGCGGATTCCGACGGGAATGACGATGTGGTCATCTTCCTGAAGGACGCCAAGAGCTATAAGCTGCTGCCGCCCAACCGCCGGGTGTGCGCGGACGCCGACCTGCGGCGGAAACTGGGAGAGCTGTTCGGGCCGGAAAATGTAAAATTACGTTAAAAAAATGGTTCAGGTATTGAAAACCGTCCTTAAAAGGATTAAAATGGTAAATTGAAAAGAAGGAGGTACAGTCTAATGGCGAAAGAGATAAAGACGATTGCGGTTCTGACCAGCGGAGGTGACGCGCCGGGCATGAATGCCGCCATCCGTGCGGTAGTCCGCACCGCCATCTATAGAGGCGTGAAAGTGAAAGGCGTGAAGAAAGGCTATAACGGCCTGTTGAACGAGGATATCATAGATATGGAGCCCCGCCATGTGTCGGATATCATCCAGAGGGGCGGCACCGTGCTGGGAACGGCCAGGTGCCTGGAATTCAAGAAGGCGGAGTATCAGGAGAAGGCTGCGGAGATCTGCAGAAAGCACGGCATAGACGGCATCGTGGTCATCGGCGGGGACGGCTCCTACCGGGGGGCCCAGGCGCTCTGCAGACAGGGCGTCAACGCCGTGGGCATACCCGGCACCATCGACCTGGACATCGCCTGCACGGAGTACACCATCGGCTTCGACACGGCAGTGAACACCGCCATGCAGGCCATCGACAAGGTGAAGGACACTTCGTCCTCCCATGAGCGCTGCAGCATCATCGAGGTCATGGGCCGCCACGCAGGCTATATCGCCCTCTGGTGCGGCATCGCCAACGGCGCGGAGGACATTCTGCTCCCGGAGAATTACGACTATAATGAGCAGGAGATCATCAACCATATCATCGAGAGCCGCAAGAAAGGCAAGATTCACCATCTGATCATCAATGCGGAGGGAATCGGCCATTCCACTTCCATGGCGAAGCGCATCGAGGCGGCCACCGGCATCGAGACCAGGGCCACGATCCTGGGATACATGCAGAGGGGCGGCAGCCCTACCGCCAGGGATCGTTACTATGCCTCCATCATGGGCTCTTACGCAGTGGACATCATGCTGGAGGGCAAGAACAACCGCGTGGTGGGCTACCGCTACGGCGAGTTCACGGACTTCGGCATCGAGGAGGCCCTGCAGATGCAGAAGGACATCGACAGATATCAATACGAGGTGGCCAGAAGGCTTACCATTTAAAGCGCTCCCCGGAGGGGCGGCGGATACAGGCGGCTGTTTCGAGAGAAAGGCCGCCTTTTCCTGTATTCCGGGACAGGCCATAGAGAACGAGGAGGGAATATGATTTCCAGCAATTCGAATCCGAAGGTAAAACAGATCGTCCAGTGGCGGGACAGCGCGAAAGAGCGCCGCAGCGCCAAAGTCTTCCTGGTGGAAGGCTTCAAGATGTACGAGGAGGCGCCCCCGGGGGACATCCGGGAAGTCTACCTCACCCCGGAAGCGCTGGAGAGGGCGCAGGGACATCCCGGCCTCCGGGAGAAGCTGGAGGGCACAGGCTACGAGACGGTTTCTCCGGAGGCCTTCCGGAAGATGTCCGACACACAGGCGCCTCAGGGGATCCTCTGCGCGGTCAGCCAGCCCCGGTACCGCCTGGAAGAGATCCTGGATGCTCCCAGCCCCCTGCTTTTGCTGCTGGAGAACCTCCAGGATCCCGGGAACCTGGGGACGATGCTCAGGACCGGGGAAGGAGCAGGGGCCACCGGCATCCTCATGAGCGATGATACCGTGGATATCTACAACCCCAAGACCATACGCGCCACCATGGGCTCCATCTACAGGGTGCCCTTCGTCTATGCGGGGGATCTGACCGAGGCCATAGGGCGCATGCGGGAACGGCAGATTCGCGTCTACGGGGCCCATCTGGCGGGAAAGCGGTATTATGACAGCTTCTCCTTCCGGGAGGGGACGGCTTTCCTGATAGGCAACGAAGGCAAGGGGCTGAGCCGCAGCCTGTCGGAGATGGCGGACAGCCTTCTGAAGATTCCCATGGAGGGGAAAGTGGAGTCTCTCAACGCTGCCGTCAGCGCCGCCCTGCTGATGTATGAGGCCCATCGCCAGAGGCGGTAGCCCGTGCGGATGGATTGACGAATATGCCTGATTGTACCCGATTGCGCCTGTTTGACGAAAAACTTGACATTTCCTTTTCCATCTGCTATGATAGCCTTGTAACAAATTTAATAAATTTGTAATAAGTTCCTTAAAAATGTGGATTAATTATTACGAAATATTATGATTTGTTTATGGAGGGTAAAAAAATGACAAAACGCAGAAAGCTGTTCACTGCAGTGGAAAGGAACTGTTCCAGGTTCCTGGGGCTTTTGTTATCATTATGCATGATGCTGCAGATGGACTTGATCGCCAGGGCCGATGGGGACGACTATATGGATCAGACCCGCGGCGGCGTGACGGCAGTGCTCAACCCGGGCTCGTCCAACCCGGCGGATGTCGTGATCGCCACGGCGAAGGAGCTGAACCTGGACCTGACGGCGGACGAGAATGAGCCGCAGGAGACCAAACTGGTCATGGCCAATGTGAAGAACGCTTTGAACGTAAGGAGCGATGCCAGCGAGAGCGCTGACAAGGTGGGGATGCTGTACAAGGATTGCGGAGGCACGATCCTGGAGCGTCGGGACGGATGGACGAAGCTGCAGTCGGGCAACATCATCGGATGGGCCTCGGATGAATACCTGCTGTTCGGCGAGGAGGCCCTGGCCATGGCCAACGACGTGGGCAAGATGGTGGCCACCATCGACACGGAGACGCTCCGGGTGAGGATGGAGCCCAACCTGGAGGCAGAGGTCTACGGCCTGCTCCCCAAGGGGGAAATCGTGGAAGTCCTGAACCAGGACGCTGACGGCTGGGTATGCGTGGACTACGAGGGCAGCGACGGTTATGTGTCCAACGAGTTCATCGTGATGGACTTCCTCATCGATGCCGGAGAGACCCTGGATGAGATCAACGCCCGCATCGAGGCGGAGAAGAAAGCGGAGATGGAGGCGAAGCGGCATAAGAACTACGGCGAGTACACCACGGACGCGGACACCACTTTGCTGCTGGCTGCCCTGATTTACTGCGAGGCAGGTTCGGAGAGCTACGAAGGAAAGCTGGCGGTAGGCGCGGTGGTCATGAACCGTGTCAGGAGCGCGGCATATCCCAATTCCATCCACGGCGTCATCTATGCTTCCGGTCAGTTTACGCCGGCTATGAACGGCAAGCTGAACAGGGTCTATGAGGCCGGCAACATCAACGCCAGCTGTATACAGGCAGCCCAGGAGGCGCTGGCGGGCGTGTCCAACGTGGGCGACCTGACCCACTTCCGCCGCAACAACGGCAGAGAGGGCCTGGTGATCGGCAATCATGTGTTCTATTGATCTACTTAGGAATTGTCGGAAAATAACTGCTGCAATTGCTTCAGGCAAAAGCCCGGAAATACAATAAAAATTGCCATAAACTTGCAGCAGTTATTTGTAGACAATTCCTTAGGATGAAACGGGGCGGCGGGCAGAAAATGCCTTGCCGCTCTTTTGATGCCCGGAACGATACCGGCCTGTAATGTGCGAAAGAAACATATTGCTTAAAGCGGTTTTTTGTAGTAAACTAGATACAGTACAGGGCAGACGAAGGGCATGTGGAGGGATTGCTTATGGAAGAGATTATGATTTTCTGGATGGTACTGCTGATTTTATGTATCGGAATCGAAGTGTTGACCTTGGGGCTTACCACCATATGGTTCGCGGCGGGCGCGCTGGTTGCCATTTTCGCGGCTCTGCTGCAGGCGCCTATTTTTATCCAGGTGATCCTGTTCCTTGTGGTATCCCTGTTGTCCCTGTTCTTCACCAGGCCGATTGCCGTGAAGTATTTCAATAGGGATCGGGTGAAGACCAATGTGGAGAGCATGGTGGGCCGCCAGGCCATCGTCACCGGAGAGATCGACAATCTTCAGGCGATGGGGCAGGTGACGGTGGGCGGCCAGGAGTGGAGCGCCAGGAGCTGGGACGACCGGGTGAAGATTCCGGTGGGGACAGTGGTGGTGGTGGCTGCCATCAGCGGCGTCAAGCTGATTGTAAGGGCGGAGCAGCAGGTTGCCGGGAATACGCAGACGCAGGCGGACCAGGATCCATATGAGTCCGGGATTGCGCCTTCTTCGGAAGGGCAGGCGGCCGGGAAGTATGAGACGCCCGTACCCAAAGCCGCGGACGAGGATGAGGCAGAACACAAGGCCGGGAATGATGGCGCGGCAGAGCGAGGGTCCATGGACGGCGACACAGCAGGCCAAAAGGCTGCAGAAGACGCTGCGGCAAGATGGATGGACATGGACGATGATACGGCAGAGCACAAGGCTGTGGAGGATGGCCCGGCAGAATAAAGGGCCAGGTTTCAGGTAAGGATTTTTTAAAATCACATAAAATGCGTGCCGTCATACCGGCACAGAAAGAGGTAAAGTTATGATGGGTTGGGTTTTAGGTGCGTTAATTGTAGTCATTCTTCTGGTGGTCGTATCCTGCCTGAAAATCGTTCCGCAGGCGCAGGCGTATGTCATCGAGCGTCTGGGAGCCTATCAGGGGACATGGTCGGTGGGATTCCACATCAAGGTTCCTTTCGTGGATAAAGTGGCCAGGAAAGTGAACCTGAAAGAGCAGGTGGCGGACTTCCCGCCCCAGCCGGTGATCACCAAGGACAATGTCACCATGCGGATCGACACGGTGGTCTTCTATCAGATCACGGATCCCAAGCTGTTCACCTACGGCGTGGAGAATCCCATGATGGCTATCGAGAACCTGACGGCCACCACGCTGCGTAACATCATCGGTGACCTGGAGCTGGATCAGACATTGACCAGTCGTGAGACCATCAACACCAAGATGCGCGCGGCGCTGGACATCGCCACGGATCCCTGGGGCATCAAGGTGAACCGTGTGGAGCTGAAGAACATCATCCCGCCTGCCGAGATCCAGAACGCCATGGAGAAGCAGATGAAGGCGGAGCGCGAGAGACGTGAGGCCGTGACCCGTGCGGAAGGCGAGAAGAAGGCGAAGATCCTGGAGGCGGAAGGCGCCAAGGAATCCGCCATCCTGCGCGCCGAGGCCGACAAGCAGTCCGCCATCCTGCGCGCCGAGGCGCAGAAGGAGAAGATGATCCGCGAGGCGGAAGGTGAGGCGGAAGCCATCCTGAAGGTGCAGCAGGCCAACGCGGACGGTATCCGGATGCTGAAGGATGCCGGGGCGGACGAGTCTGTGCTGAAGATCAAGAGCCTGGAGGCTTTCGAGAAGGTGGCGGACGGTCAGGCCACCACGATTCTGCTTCCCGCGGAGCTTCAGGGCATCGCCAGCCTGGCGGCAACCTGGAAGGAAAGCGTGAAGAAAGCATGAATGCCATAGGGGCATAGCAGCAGACGGACAGCGCAGGCGGAAGGATGCCTGTGGCTGTCTGCCAGAGGATGCAGCCGGTTTCTGGAGAAAGGTTCTCTCGGGAAGCGGCTGTATCTGTTTTGTCAAAAATAAATCGGAAAAGGCAGGATAAGGAAATGGATTTGAAGGGACGGGATTTTTTGAAGCTGTTGGATTTCACGCCGGAGGAAATCGGATATCTGGTGGATTTGGCGGCGGATCTGAAGGATAAGAAGAGGAAGGGGATTCTGGTGGACAGGCTGCGGGGCAAGAATGTGGCCCTGATTTTCGAGAAGACCAGCACCCGCACCCGGTGCGCTTTCGAGGTGGCGGCCCATGATTTGGGGATGGGGACCACCTATCTGGATTCCGCTGGCTCCCAGATTGGCAAGAAGGAGAGCATCGCGGACACGGCCAGGGTGCTGTCGGGCATGTTCGAAGGAATCGAGTACAGGGGCTTCGGCCAGGATATCGTGGAGGAGCTGGCCCGGTTTGCCAAGGTGCCTGTGTGGAACGGGCTCACCAATGAGTTCCATCCCACCCAGATGCTGGCGGACCTTCTGACCATCAAGGAGCATTTCGGGCGGCTGGAGGGCATCCGGCTGACCTATATGGGGGATGCCCGCTACAACATGGGCAACTCGCTGATGGTGACCTGCGCCAAGATGGGGATGCATTTCACGGCCTGCACCACGCGAAAGTATTTCCCGGAGGAGGCGCTGGTGGCGCAGTGCCGGGAAATTGCGGCGGGCACCGGCGGCAGCGTCACGCTGACGGAGGATGTGGATGCGGGGACGAAGGGAGCGGATGTGATCTATACCGATGTGTGGGTGTCCATGGGCGAGCCGGACGAGGTGTGGGAGGAGCGGATCAGAGAGCTTTCCCCCTATCAGGTGAACCGCGCCGTCATGGAGAATGCGGGGGAGGGGGCCATATTCATGCACTGCCTGCCCGCCTTCCACGACCTGGACACCAAAATCGGCGCACAGATGGGAGAGCGCTTCGGCATCTCGGAGATGGAGGTCACGGATGAGGTGTTCGAATCCCCTCAGTCCCTGGTGTTCGAGGAGGCGGAGAACCGGATGCACACCATCAAGGCTGTGATGCTGGCTACTCTGTAAAATGTTATCAGGCAGGACGGGCGTTAAGAGATGAAAGCTAAGATATTGGCGCTTTTGCGGGAGCGGGAGGACTATGTGTCGGGGCAGGAGATCTGCGGGCGCTTCGGCGTCTCCCGCACGGCAGTGTGGAAAGCCATAGGGCAATTGAAGAAAGAGGGATACCGCATCGAGGCGGTGCAGAACCGGGGATATCTGTTGATGCCGGAGGAGGAAGTATACGGCCAGCATGAGCTGGAGAGCCGCATGGGCACCAAATGGGCGGGACATCCGCTCTGTTATTATGACGAGCTGCCGTCAACCAATCTCCAGGCGAAGCTGGACGCGGAGAACGGCGCGCCGCAGGGGGCTTTGGTGGTGGCGGACATGCAGACGGCAGGACGCGGGCGCAGGGGCCGGGCCTGGAGCAGTCCGGCGGGGATGAACGCGTACTTTACCCTGATATTGAAGCCGGAGTTTCCGGTGGAGATGGCTTCCATGGTGACGCTGGTCATGGGGCTGGCCGTGGCGGAGGGCATCCGGGAGACCTGCGGGGTGGAGGCCCGTGTGAAGTGGCCCAATGACATCGTGATAAAGGGCCGGAAGGTCTGCGGCATGCTGGCGGAGATGAGCACGGAGCGGGATTTCATCCACTATATCGTCATGGGCGTGGGCATCAATGTGAAGCGGCAGGAATTCGTGCCGGAGATAGCGGATATGGCTATCTGCCTGGAACAGGAGTGCGGGAAGCCTGTGTCCAGGGCGCGCCTGATTGCCAATGTGATGGGCATATTTGAACGGTATTACGATATATTCCGGAGGGATGGAAACCTTGAGGGGTTTTTGGAGACCTATAACGAGCTGCTGGCAGGCCGGGACGGAGAGGTGCGGGTGCTGGATCCGAAAGGGGAATTCCGGGGCATATCCAGAGGCATCAACAGTACCGGAGAGCTGCTGGTGGAGCGGGAGGACGGCACGGTGGAGGCGGTATATGCCGGGGAGGTGTCCGTGCGGGGCATCTACGGGTATGTCTGACCGGAGCGCGGGATTGGCTGTCCGGAAAAGGACGGATGGAAAGGAAAGTGCGGATGGAGAGCAGGAATACGGTGCTGTGCGGCGCCAATGCCTATGAGCAGAAATATTATTTCAATGAGCAGTTCAAGGGCATCCCGGAATCTATCAAGGATGAACTGCATATACTGTGCGTGTTGTTCACGGAGGAAGTGGGGGGCGTGTTTCTCATAGCCTTCGAGGAGGACGGGAGCATCGTGCTGGAGACCAACGCCGATGACGACGATATCACCTATGATGAAGTCAGCAGCGGCCTGCTGGTGTCCGAGATAAGGAGACAGAGGCAGGAACTGCTGGAGTCCCTGCAGCTTTATTACAAGGTATTCGTCATGAAGGAGGATATTTCGGAATATTTGTCATGATGCCAGTCCACAATCAGGTGGTTCCGAATTGATGTTATGGAGCAGCAGGTTTGGTGAGGGATATGGAAAAAGCGATTTTGGCTGACGGACAGAGGGGTATGGTATGATATTAGTGATTGATGTGGGCAATACGAATATGACGCTGGGCGTCTACGACGGGGAGGAGCTGCTGGCCACTTTCCGCATCACGACCAAGCTGCCCAGGACATCCGATGAATACGGAGTCCTGCTCACCCAGATGTTGAAGAACCGTGGAATCGAGGCGGACGGCCTGGAGGGTTCCATCGTGGCCAGCGTGGTGCCGGACGTGATGCACTCGCTGAAGGGGGCGCTGGTCCGCTATACCAGGACGAGGCCCATGAGCGTGGGGCCGGGGGTGAAGACGGGCATCCGCATCGTCACGGAGGATCCCAGGGCCATCGGGGCGGATCGGATTGTGGACGCGGTGGCTGCCTATGAAAAATATGGCGGCCCGGTGCTGGTGCTGGATTTCGGCACGGCCACCACATATGACCTGATTACGGAGAAGGGCGAGTTCGCGGCGGGGATCACGGCGCCGGGCATGCGCATCAGTTCGGAGGCCCTGTGGACCCAGGCCGCCAAGCTGCCAAAGATAGAGATCCGGAAGCCCAGGTCCATCCTTGCCCAGGAGACCATCAGCAGCATGCAGGCGGGGCTGGTGTACGGCCAAATCGGCCAGACGGAGTACATCATCAAAAAGGTGAAGGAAGAGAGCGGCCTGAAGCAGCTGAAGGTGGTGGCAACCGGCGGCCTGGGGCGGCTGATTGCGGAGGAGACGGAGGCCATCGACATCTATGACAGCTACCTGACGCTGGAGGGCCTGCGCATCATCTATGAAAAGAACAGAAAGTCCTAGGACGTAGAACAGGAAAGGAAGGCGGAGGCCCGAGGAGAAGGACGGTATGGGGAAACTGAAGATTGGCGACGTGGTTTTGGAGAATAACGTGATTTTGGCTCCCATGGCGGGGGTGACGGACCTGGCGTTCCGCCTGCTGTGCAGAAGGGCGGGGGCCGGGCTGGTGTGCATGGAAATGGTCAGCGCCAAGGCCATCTATTACAACAATAAGAACACAGAGGAGCTTCTGGCCATCCATCCCCAGGAGGTGCCTGCATCGCTGCAGCTGTTCGGCTCTGACCCGAAGATTCTTGCGGAGATGGCCAAACGCATCGAGGAGCGCCCTTTTTCCATCCTGGATTTCAATATGGGCTGTCCGGTGCCGAAGGTGGTGAACAACGGGGAGGGCTCTGCCTTGATGAAGGAGCCGAAGCTGGTCGAGGAGATTCTCTCCGGGCTGGTGCGGGCCGTGGACAAGCCTGTGACAGTAAAAATTCGAAAAGGGTTCAACGAATCCTGCTGCAACGCGGTGGAGATCGCCAGGATAGCGGAAGGGTGCGGTGTGGCGGCCATAGCGGTGCACGGGCGGACCAGGGAGCAGTATTACAGCGGCCGGGCGGACTGGGATATCATCAGGCAGGTGAAGCAGGCAGTGAAGATTCCGGTCATCGGCAACGGGGACGTGGACAGCCCCAGGGCCGCGAAGGCGCTGTTGGAGCAGACCGGCTGTGACGGTGTCATGATTGGCCGGGCGGCCCAGGGGAACCCGTGGATATTCCGGGATACTGTGGCGTTCCTGGAGACCGGGAGCGTGCCGGAGCCGCCGGACAGGCAGAAGAAGAAACGGATGGTGCTGGAACACGCGGATCTGCAGCTGAGGACCAAGGGGGAGTATACCGGGGTGCGGGAGATGCGCAAGCACCTGGCCTGGTACACGGCAGGCATGCCCCACTCCGCCCGGTTCCGCCAGACGATCAATTCCATGGAGACTTTTGGGGAACTGATTGCGGGGGTGGAGACTATTTTTGGATGAAGCCGCATATATTGTGGCATGGACACGATTGTATATTTTTATAAAAAAAGAGGTGCGGAAGCGCCGGAAGCCGAGCCTGTGGGGCTGAAGACTTACCTGCTGATACGGGTGGGGCTGGATGTGGGCAGGGAGGAATGGTTTGGGAAAAAGCTGGCGGCGAAGGGATATCCTGTAGGAGGCAGCCGTGCCGGGGAAGACAGACGCCGGAGAGGGAGCGGCCATTCGGGAGAGGTCGGCGGCTCTATGGGAGGAACGGAGGCGGCGGAGGCCGGCTCCAGGGGAAGAAGGGCAGCTGCAGAGGGCGGATGCTTCGGAGCGGAAGTCGGCTCCGAGGGAAGGATGGAGAATATAGAGGGCAGTCGTGTATGGGGGCTGCTCCGTCCGCTGAGGGCACTGAGGCAGAGACGGAAGGCCAGGGCGGAGGTCAGGCGGGAGCAGGAGCTTGAGGCCGCCAGGGAGCAGGAGCGGGAACGGCTGATTGCCGCCAGGGCGCAGATTCTTTCGGAAGTGGAAATGTCCATGGGCAGGCTGGCTGCACAGATAGAGGAGTTCGCCGAAGGCTGGAAGGACTGCTATTTTGTATATGAGGATAGCGTTCGTAAGAGTCTGGCGGCTGAGGCATCTCCGGCCAGGCGTGGTGAGGCCCCTCCGGCCAGGCGTGGGGAGGCTGAGGCCTCTCCGGACAGGCATGCGGAGGGTGGTGCATCTCCGGCCAGGCGTGGGGATGTTGGCGCGGCGGAGGCGATTCTTCCGCTGCTGTGGGAGAGGCATTTCCAGGGAAAGGACTTTCGGGGGTATGCACAGCGGTTCTGGGTGGAACAGCTGTTGCCGCAGGCGGTGCAGCCCCATTTTGTGATACTGGGGATGGCTCCCTGCCTGTTCGAGGTGATAGAGGCATGCGCCCGCAGAATGAAGAGCCTGCGCTGGATTCTGCCGGAGGAGGACTGTGACGAGGAGCTGCAGGGCTTCGTGGAGGATTTCTGCACGGAATACGGGCTGGCTATCATGCTGGAGCCTTTTGGGAGCGCGGCGGCTTTGAAACGGCTGCGGCTTGTCTGCGGGCAGCCGGTGAATGTCCTGGACTTTACCGGGGAAGCTTATATGGCGGTCTCAGATGTCCCGAAGGGAAGCGTCTGGCTGGATATGTTCTCTGTGGAGGAGAAGCGGCGCAGGATTGCCGCCAGGGGCGGGGGGATTCTGTACGTCTCCCTGAAAGAGAAATGGAAGACCGTGCAGAAGCGCTGCGTCTGTCCCATAGTGCCCTGATGTTGGGATTGTAACGGCGCTGTCGGCAAAGGCTGTTTAGAGATGGTCTGGAAGGGGCGCAGATGGCGTGGGTGGTGTGCGGACGATTTCTGGCTTAGCGGATGTCCGCTCGGCGTGTGAATGGAAAGGTAAATTGGCTACAATATTGTCTTTGTATGATTTCGCCAGATATCTTGACACTGCCCGAAAACAAAGGTATACTTATAAAAAGTATAAACCGTCTCTCATAGTCGGGGATTGCGGCAGAGAGGCAGGCGGGCAGCAAGGGAATGACAGAATACACAGAAAACGGAAAATCTGAATCATAGAAAGAATAGAACAGGAAGGATGTATTGGAAATGCAGGAGAAGAAAAATATTCTGACTTACGAAGGACTCAGGAAATATGAGGACGAATTGCATGAGCTGAAAGTCGTGAAGCGCCAGGAGGTGGCCCAGAAGATCAAGGAGGCCAGAGAGCAGGGCGATCTGTCTGAGAACGCGGAGTACGACGCCGCCAAGGATGAGCAGCGCGACATCGAGGCCAGGATTGAGGAACTGGAGAAGATTCTGAAGAATGCGGAAGTGGTGGTAGAGGACGAGGTAGACCTGGACAAGATCAACATCGGCTGCGTGGTGAAGCTGCTGGATATGGAATTCAGCGAGGAGCTGGAGTACAAGATTGTAGGCTCCACCGAGGCGGACAGCCTGAAAGGCAAGATTTCCAACGAAAGCCCTGTGGGCAAGGCTCTGATTGGCTGCAAGGTGGGCGACAACGTGGAAGTGGAGACTGCCGCGGGTGTCTTCAGCTATAAGGTGCTGGAGATTCAGAGGAGCCGCTAAGGGACACAGGGAGGGAAGCGAAGAATCGGAAAAGGCCGGACGAAAAGCAAGTCAGAATAAGACTGGTCCGGAAATGGACGAAAGAAGGGCTGCCGCAGAAGCGTTTGCGACAGCCCTATATTTTTGCCCCGATGGACATGAGCGCTACAGGATTCTTTTTTGGACATGCCTGGAGATCAGGAAGCTGGCCGCCACGCCTATGAGGCCGGGAATGGCAATCTCCAGGGTGTCGGTGAAGATGGAATGCCACATCGTTTCAACACTATCCATGCCTTTCATCCACAGGTCATAGTTTATGGTCAGGAAAATCCCCGTCATGTTCAGGCAAAGCAGCCAGCTGCAGTTTTTGTCCCGCCGGATGACGCACCACAGGTTGTAGATGAAGAAGAGGATTTGTGCCACAAAGGCGGCTATGATCTGCCGCTCCAGAAAAGGGCCCATCTTCTGCAGTTCCATCCCCAAGATGGTCTGGGAGATTTCTGTGGCGGTCCTCAGGCGCGCCGCGAAGTACAGAAAAAGCAGGATGAAATACAGATCCAGCACAAAGGACACCGCTCCCAGCAGATATTCCGCCTTTCCCAGAGGGGTCCTGCATTTATAGCCTATGCTGAACAGAAGGTTCGCCAGGATGCAGATGACGAACAGTAGGGCGGGGTGAGAGAAGATGACATAGTTGATGTGGTTGGCAAAAAATACCTCAAACCCGCAGTAAAGCAGAAACACCAGGATGATATAGCAGACCGCATTCTGGAACTTCATCCGGTTCTTTATCTTTTTCAGGCTGTCCAGTTCCTTCTGCTCCAGTTTTTTGCCGGAAAGGGAATGGCCTTTGTAAGTCTCCAGCATCTGGCGGCACCCGCCGCAGCTGCCTAAATGCTCTTCCACGCAGCGCTTCGTGGACTCGGAGCATACTTCGTCCACATAAGACGGTATCAAATCTCTAATGATGTCACAGTTCATCTGTTCCATGGTTCTCCTCCTAATATAGAATGCAAATTCGTTTATGTGCATACGTCATAATGCCCCTGTATGAGCGGAAGACGGTTTGGACTGGAGCGGTGCGTCTTCTTTCTGCCGCGGTCTTTTTGGCCTGTGCAGATAGGCCAGGCGGCATTAACCGGGCTCGATCAGAGACAGCTTTGCGCGGTAGAATGTGACCCGGGCCCAGTTCTCGCTTCTGCCGAGGATTTCTCCGATTTCCCGGTAGGACAGGCCGCTGAGCACCCGCAGCTCTACCGTTTTCCGCGTGTCCGGGGGAAGGGCCTGCAGTTTGTCCCAGACGTCCGCCAGCTCGATGTTCGCCAGGGCCTGCCGTTCGGTGTCACATGAGGACTCCAGGCATTCGTCCAATTCTTCCAGCTGCACGCGGTTGGTCCTGGTCCAGTGCTGGTAGAGCAGATGCTTGGCGATCTGGCAGAGCCAGGTGGAAAGCTTGCAGCTGTGGTCATAATTGTCCAGGCATTCCAGCGCTTTCAGGAAAGTCTCCTGCATCAGGTCTTCCGCCAGCGCGGAATCCTGACATTTTTTGTACAGAAAATAGTATACAATCTGTGAGTACTGCCTGTACAGCTCATCCATGCCCCCTCCTTTCTGCTCCCTTGGGTCTGTTCGGTCTTCCACGGCGGCTTCTGCCCGGCGCATGCTTTCCGGAACCGATTTGGGATGCCGGTGTTTTCCGCGGGAGTGGTCTGTTCTTTCGCGCGTTCACTTGCTATATCCGTTTTGAAAAGGTTTCGTTACACTTATTTTAGGGAAATAGGGGATGTATGGCAAGCCCCCTGGGGAATCTGCAATCTGTCAGTTTTTACCAGGGAATGCTTTGAAAAGAAGGGGAACGCCGGATTTCGGAAATGATGCCGGCTGAACCGCAGAAGAGGCTGCCGAAAACAGCATCCCCAGGGGATATGCGGGAACGCGGCTATTTCCGGCAGCCTCCTGCAGTCTGCGCGATATGCGGAAAGTATGGGCCGTCTGGGCTCAGGCAGCAGAAACGAAGCAGGTCAGGTAGAGATAGACGGCGTACACGGCCAGGAGCAGAAGGCCCTGCCATCTCTGGAATTTCTTGAAGAGCATGGCGGGGATCAAAGCGATGCATCCCACCAGCAGACAGGCGGGCAGGTCGAACCTGGCGGAGGTCTCGGCGATGGGGAGGGCTTTTCCGGAGACCAGGGAGCTCAGGGGCAAGATCAATGTCAGGTCGATGATGTTCGCTCCCAGGATATTGCCCGCCGACAGGGAGGACTGCTTCTTGATGATGGCGGTGATGGTGGTGACCAGCTCAGGCAGGGAGGTGCCCACGGCGATGATGGTCACGCCGATGACGCGCTCGGGGATGCCCACCATGGAGGCCAGGGCGCTTCCGTTGTCCACCAGCAGGTCCGCGCCCCATACGATGCCGATTGCGCCCACCACGAATTTCACCAGATTGGCGGCGACTTCTTTCTTTCCGCTGACTTTCCGGCGGGGTTCCGTATCGCCGTTGGTTTTCATGGAGCGCAGGGCAGAACTGACGTTCTCCCATAGGAAGAACAGGAAGACGATGACCATGGCGACAGTCAGCGCAGTCCCCATCTCCCCTGCCATACCGGCCATCACGACCAGGATGGCAGCCGCCAGCATCAGGATGGATTTCATCAGATAATCGGCGCGCTTGATGACGCCAGGCATGCAAATCAGGGAGATGGCCATGATCAGGCCGATGTTGGCGGTGACGCTGCCCACGGCATTTCCGATTGCCATGTCCACGCTTCCCTTGGCCGCCGCCATGACGGACACCAGCATCTCCGGGAGCGTGGTGGCCAGGCTGACGATCGTGGCGCCCACGATCAGTTTCGGGATGCCGCTGACCTCCGCGATCCAGGACGCCGCGTCCACGAAATAGTCGCCGCCCTTGACGATAAATATGATGCCTGCCAGAAACAGCACGATTACCATTGCAAGTTCCATTTTTTCATCCTCTTTCTTTCGTATTTTTTGACAAAGAAAAGACCCATGCATAGCTGCAAAAACATGGACAGAATCCGGAGGACCTTCCGCTTCTACAGTTATGTATGAGTCTCGTTATTTAAGACAAGCCAGACCAGGAGGCCGCGTTTGTTGACTTGCCACGCGTATCGCGCTGACTACTCCCTCATAAAGGTATTTTCGCCGTTTACGGTAGTGTAGCACAGGCCGGGGCAGGCTGTCAAGATGTTTTTTGGCTTTCCCGGGGACAAACATCGTTTTTCCGTCAATTTATTATCGCTGGATATGCATCAGGGGGAGCACGGATGCTGCTCCCCCTGAAGTTCTGTTATCGTTTGCCCCGTGACCGCCCTTGGGAACTGTCGGAAAATGGATTCAGCCGCCGGCGGCAGAGGGGCAGAACCAGGCTCAATATTCCGTCGTGTACACTGTGATGCCGCTGTCCTCGGAGGGGCTCTCCAGGATGGTGTTCTTCCCGCACCAGACCGCCTGGAAATCGCTTAACTGTTCCAGCGGCTTTAAGCTGGTCACATTGTTGTCCGTGATGTCCAGATACTGCAGATGAGGGAGCTTCTCCACAAAGTCCAGGCTGTCTATCTGCAGGGAGGCCAGGTACAGCTCCGTCAGGTTCGGAAAATGGTCGAACATGTCGTAATGGTCCGCCAGGCTTACCTTGTTCCCGTTGTTGTAAGTGGGATCGTACAGGACGGCGGTGCCGCTTAAGGACAGGGCCGTCAGGTTCTCGTTGGTGGGCATGTTGTCAAAGTCCAGGCCGATCTGGCACTCGTCAAGGTAGAGGGTTTGCAGGGTGGGGATACCGAAAAGCTCCTCCACGTTTCCGAAGACGGAAGTGTCTTCCAGGCTGAGCAGGGTCAGGTTGGGCAGGCGGGTCAGCGGCTCCAGGGAGCTGACATAGGAGGAGAAATCGTTGATGTAAAGGGCCATCAGGGACTGTAGGGAGGCTATCGCCTCAAAGGTGTTCCCGGAGCAGTTCTCCAGGGAGAGATAGGATATGCTCTGGGCTTCCTGCAAAGCGGTAAGGTCGCCGGCGTTCTTCACGGCCAGATACTCCAGGTCCGTCAGGGCCGAGAAGGAGGGCAGAGAGCTGTTGTGGCCCCAGTCCATCTCCAGGACCAGTTCTTTCAGGAGCGTCAGGTTCCCGATGACGGAGTAATCGTTCATGCTGTAGGCTTCGTCCAGATACAGGTACAGGTATTCCAGTGCCGGGCAGCTCTCCAGGGCATCGATGCTGGTGACTTGTCCGGTTTCCACGCTTAATTCGGTGAGCATGGGCATGTTCCGGACGAAATCGATGCTTTTGAGCTGGGGGGACTCAATGCTGAGCTGCTCCAGGCTGGTCAGGGACATGAGGGGGCTGAAATCGGTGAGCCGGTCGCAGTTCTCCAGGGTCAGGCCCAACAGGTTCGGGAAATCGGTCAGGGCCGAGATGTCCTCCAGTCCGGAATAATCCACAGAAAGGTATTCCAGGTTGGGGAAGGCGTCCAGCCCGGCCAGGCTGCTCTTCAGGAAAGTGTCCGTGATCCCCAGGCTGGTGATGTACTCGGGATTGGGAACGATTTTCAGCTGTTCCTCCAGGGTATTCTCCGAATAGAGACCGTAGAGGGAATTCAGCCCCTTAAGATCCCCTCGCTGTAAATCGTCGTCGATGGAAATCCATTCCAGTCCGGTGAAACAGGACAGGTCGGACAGAGCCAAACCTGCATCGCTCTGGTAGGTGACCGTCTGGGCATCGCCATCGTCCAGCTGGTAGGTGATGCTCTTCTCGTCCCGGTTGATCTGGATGGCCGTGAGGCTGGCGTACTCTTCCGCGGTGATGCTGCTGCAGGGCTTGCCCCAGATGTACTCCGCCACCTGCTGGAAGAAGCTGGAGGTGGGCATGGAAGCGCTTGCCGTCTTGTTTCCCGCGGCGGAAGAAGGCGACTGTCCGGAGTCCTCGGAAGGGTCTGCGTTTCTGGGGGAGCTGCTGTTTGCCTGGGAGCCGCTGTCCGGCTTAGGCAGCATATTGCTGAAGTCACCGGATCTGGCGATGATGATGACTGTCAGCAGGGCCACGCAGGCCACTACCGCCACGGCTGCCACCGCAATCCCCACCGCGGGGTTGTGTTCCGCGTTCCGCCGGGGCGAGGAGCCGTTCTGCCAGGAGGCGCTTCCTGTTCTGCCTGAGGCGGACTGGGAGGCGGCGCCTGAGTTGTACTGTGAGGCGGCCCCTGAGTTGTACTGGCCGGAGGCCCCTGTCTGTCCTGCAGAGCCGTTCTGCCAGGAGGCGCTGCCCTGCCCCTGAATGTCGGACTGCGTTGTCTGGTTTCGGATGTAATAGCCGCATTTCTTACAGGTCATCTGCCCGTTCATCATTTTCAGCTTCGTGCCGCACATGGGGCACTTGGTAATTTCGTTTGCCATGTTTTCCTTTCTCCTTATTTATAGTCCAGTGTCTGCTCCGCCCAACATCCCAATATGGGCAGAGAATTCTCGGCCGCGAAGAAATGCGTCCGTAAATTCTCTGGGGCACTGTGAACAAGGTCATTGTACCATATAATCAAGTCTCAGTCCATATCCCGTCAGGGCTTTTCGGCGGCAGGGTCCGTGGCGGGCCGGCGGAAAGCGGCAGCTCCGCCGACAGCCCAGTCACATGCCTCCCCCAGAAGAGCCGCGCACCGCTCCAATCCCTCCCGGTCGTCCTGGGTGAACCGGCCAAAGGAAGAGCTGTCGATGTCCAGCAGGGCCACAAGCTTTCCGGCGTGGCGGATGGGGACCACAATCTCCGAGTTGGAGGCGGCGTCGCAGGCGATGTGCCCGGCAAATTCGTGGACATTGGCTACCAACTGCGTCTCGCCCGTGGCGGCTGCCGTGCCGCAGACCCCTTTTCCGAATGCGATGCGGACGCAGGCGGGCCTGCCCTGGAAAGGCCCCAGGATCAGCTGGCCCTCCCGCGCCAGGTAGAAGCCAACCCAGTTGATGTCGCTGAGATTCATATGAAATGCCGCAGAGGCGTTGGCCAGATTGGCGATAGTGTCCCGCTCCCCTTCCGTCAGGGCCTCCAGCTGCTGGCACAGCAAAATATAATCCGTCTGATTCTTCATGGCTGCATGTCCTTTCTGACGGGCGCGGCAGATTTGCGCTGAGGCAGGCCTCGCCCTCTGGATAATTATACTATATTTTTCTAAAAATACCAGATTCCTATTGACATTTCCCTTCGATAGCGTTATCATTCCAAATGGTTTGATATTCAAATATCTTGATTATCAAACATATTGACATTCAAACTATCTCATATAGTTTTTAAAACCAGCAACAGTAGAAAACAAAAAAAGGAGAAGAAGACATGTTTGACAAGTTGAAGGAGATCATCGAAGAGAAACTGAACGCGGAAGGCACACAGATTACGGAGGCCACCAGCTTCAAGGACGATTTGGACGCGGATTCCCTGGATCTGTTCGAGCTTGTGATGGCGCTGGAGGACGAGTTCGAGGTGGAGATCCCCTCTGAGGATTTGGAGAAGCTGGCGACGGTGGGAGATGTGGTGGAGTACCTGACGGCCAAGGGAATTGAAATGTGATTCGCGCCGGGGAGCAGAACATGAAGACGAGGATAACAGAGCTTTTAGGGATAGAACATCCCCTGATCCAGGGGGGCATGGCCTGGGTGGCCGAGGCCTGTCTGGCGGCTGCGGTGTCCGAGGCAGGGGGCTTCGGCATCATCGGCGCAGGAGGGGCTCCGGCCCAGTTCGTGGAGGAGCAGATCAGGAAGTGCCGCGCCATGACGGACCGTCCTTTCGGCGTGAACATCATGCTGATGAATCCGGAGGCGGACGAAATCGCTCAGGTAGTGGTCCGGGAAGGCGTGAAGGCGGTGACCACCGGCGCGGGCAATCCCGGCAAGTACATGGCCGCCTGGAAAGAGGCGGGCGTGAAGGTGATTCCGGTGGTGGCCAGCGTGGCTATGGCGCGCATGATGGAGCGGGCCGGGGCGGACGCGGTGGTGGCCGAAGGGATGGAATCCGGCGGGCACATTGGTTCCACGACCACCATGGCGCTGGTGCCTCAGGTGGCGGACGCGGTACATATCCCGGTGATCGCGGCGGGAGGAATCGCGGACGGCAGAGGGGTTGCCGCAGCTTTCATGCTGGGCGCGGAGGCCGTGCAGATGGGCACCCGTTTCGTGGTGGCGCAGGAGTCCATCGCCCATGATGCCTACAAGAAGAAGATCATCGGTGCCAGGGATATCGATTCCGAGGTGACGGGAATGAGCCACGGGCATCCGGTGAGGCAGCTGCGCAACCCCATGACCAGGGAGTATCTGAAGAAGGAAAAGGCCGGCGCTTCCTTTGAAGAGCTGGAGCAGCTGACTTTGGGCGCGCTGCGCAAGGCTGTGATGGAGGGCGATACCGTGAACGGCACCCTGATGGCAGGGCAGATCGCGGGCCTGGTGAGCAGGGAGCAGACCTGTAAAGAGATGATAGAGGAAATCATGGGCCAGGCCGCGGGGCTTCTTGGAAATCGGGCCATGTAAGGCGGCAGCAGAAAGGTATGGGAATCAGAATGGGCAAGACAGCGTTTATCTTTCCGGGACAGGGCGCGCAGTACAGCGGCATGGGGAAGGATTTTTTCGAGACATATGATATTGCGAAGAAGGTATATGTGACGGCAGGGGAAGCCGCCGGCATGGATGTGGCACAGCTGTGCTTTACGGAGAACGACAGGCTGGACGTCACGGAGTATACACAGATCGCCATGTTGGCTACAGAGGTGGCAATCTTAAAGGTGCTGGAGCAGAAGGGAATCCATGCGGACTGCGCCGCGGGCTTAAGCCTGGGGGAGTACGGCGCCCTGGCGGCTGCCGGGGTGATGGAGCTGCCGGAGCTGTTCTGGCTGATCCGCTGCCGGGGCATCTTCATGCAGGAGGCCTACCCGGTGGGCGGCGCCATGGCGGCGGTGCTGGGCCTGGACGCAGACACCATAGGGCGCGTCTGTGAGGAGACTTCCGGGACGGTGTCCATCGCCAATGACAACTGCCCCGGACAGATCGTGATTACAGGGGAGGCCCAGGCAGTCCAGGCGGCCTGTGAAAAGCTCCAGGAGGCCGGTGCGAAGCGCTGTGTGCCATTGAAGGTCAGCGGGCCTTTCCATTCCGCCCTTCTTGCTGGCGCGGGGGAGAAGCTGGCGGCGGAGCTTGAAAAAGTATCGGTGAAGGCCCCCGAGATTCCCTATCTGTGCAATGTGGAGGCAGATTATGTGACGGACAGCGCCCCCATCAAGGGGCTCCTGGCCAGGCAGGTCTCCTCCACCGTGAGATGGCGGGAGACCATGGAGAGGATGCTGGCGGACGGCGTGGACACGTTCATCGAGATTGGGCCGGGTCGGACGCTGGCCGGTTTTCTGAAGAAAATGAGCCGGGACGCGAAGGTGCTGAATGTGGCGAAGGTGGAGGACGTGGACGCAGTGACGGCATTCTTCGGCCAGGAAGCATAGATGCCTTCCGGGAGCCCTGGACACAGGGACTGGAACAGGGAGCATGGCCTTCCGGGCATCCGGAACGTGTCCGAGGCAAGCGCATAAAACGACAATGGCCGACTGGCCCAAAGGGAGGATGGAAACATGGAAGAGGAGAACAGACTGGGAACCGGAAACGGGCTTGCGGGCAAGGTGGCGTTGGTGACGGGCGCAGGCCGGGGAATCGGCAGGGCCATCGCTCTGGTCCTTGCAGGGCAGGGCGCCAGGGTGCTGGTCAATTACAACGGCTCCAGAGAGCGGGCCCTGGAGGTAGTGGAGCAGATAGAGACCGCGGGCGGACAGGCGGAGGCCATCGGCTGCGATGTGTCCGATTTCGATGCCTGCGGCAGGATGGTGGAGGAAATCATCGGAAAGCATGAACATGTGGACATTCTGGTGAACAACGCCGGCATCACACGGGACAATCTGATCATGCGGCTGTCTGAAAAAGACTACGACAGTGTCTTGGATACGAATCTGAAAGGCGCGTTCAACACCATCCGCCATCTGTCCAGGTATTTCCTGAAGCAGCGCAGGGGCAAGATTATCAATATCTCCTCCGTGTCAGGCGTGCTGGGCAACGCGGGGCAGTCGAACTATTCCGCCTCCAAGGCAGGGCTGATCGGACTGACGAAAAGCGTGGCAAAGGAGTTGGCCAGCAGGAATATCTGTGTCAACGCGGTGGCACCGGGCTTCATCGAGACGGAGATGACGGCCGCCCTGCCTGAGCGGGCCAGGGAGGCCGCGGTGTCCGCCATTCCCATGGGCAGGATGGGAAGCGCCCTGGATGTGGCCAATCTGGTGGCCTTTCTGGCAGGCAGCATGTCGGACTATATCACAGGCCAGGTCATCTGCGTGGACGGCGGCATGACCTGACCCCGGAACTATAAAACAGCAACGCTCCGTCCAGTGCCCGGAAAGAAGGCGGCTGCAGGTCAGCGGACTGTCTTTCCGCCAGGAAATGGTACTGGAGGGAGTGTTGCGGAACTGGAATAGAGGATTAGGAATGAAGAGAAGAGTAGTAGTGACGGGTATGGGGGCCGTGACTCCCATCGGCATCGGCGTGAAGGAATTCTGGGAGGGCGTCCGTCAGGAGCGGATCGGCTTCGCACCCATCACGAAGTTCGATGCCTCTGACTATAAATGCAAACTGGCGGCGGAGGTCAAGAACTTCCAGCCGGAAGCCTATATGGACAAAAAAGCGGCCCGGCGCATGGAACTGTTCTGCCAGTACGCGGTGGCGGCGGCAGGGGAGGCCCTGACGGACGCGGCGCTTGACATGGAGAAGGAGGATGCCTACAGAGTGGGCTGCTTCGTGGGAAGCGGCGTGGGAAGCCTGCAGGCGCTGGAGCGGGAGCACGGGAGGCTGCAGGAGAAAGGGCCCTCCAGGGTAGGTCCTCTGTTCGTCCCCATGATGATATCCAACATGGCGGCGGGAAACGTGAGCATCGCCTATGGCCTGAAAGGCAAGAGCCTGAACGTGGCCACTGCCTGCGCCACAGGCACCAATTCCATCGGGGAGGCCTTCCGGGCCGTGCAGTACGGAGAGCTGGACGCCTGTGTGGCGGGAGGCGCGGAGGCGGCGGTGAGCCCGCTTGGGATTGCGGGCTTCTGTTCCCTGACCGCCCTGTCTGACAGCACGAATCCGAGCAGATGCTCCATTCCCTTTGACAAGGACCGCAGCGGCTTCGTCATGGGGGAGGGCGCGGGGATCGTGGTGCTGGAGGAGCTGGAGCACGCCAGGGCCCGGGGTGCGCATATCTATGCTGAAGTGCTGGGCTACGGCTGCTCTTCCGACGCCTTCCACATCACTTCCCCTGCGGAGGACGGCTCCGGCGCTGCCAAGGCCATGGTGAACGCGCTGGAAGACGGAGGGGTAGTAAAAGAGGCACTGACCTACATCAATGCCCACGGCACTGCCACCCACCACAATGACCTGTTCGAGACCAGGGCCATCAAACTGGCCTTCGGCGACCATGCCAAGCGGCTGAAGATCAATTCCACCAAGTCCATGATAGGCCATCTTCTGGGCGCGGCGGGGGCGGTGGAGTTCATCGCCTGCGTGAAGGAGCTGCAGGAGGGATTCATCCATAGGACGGTGGGGCTGCAGGAGACGGAAGAGGAGCTGGATCTGGATTACTGCAAAGAGAGCCACAGCGGGGAGTTCGCCTATGCCTTAAGCAATTCCCTGGGCTTCGGCGGCCACAATGCCAGCATCCTGCTGGGCATGCGGCCATAGAAAGAAAGGGAACAGCCTATGCCGGGGCGCAGGGAGCTGAGGCCCAAAGGAGTTGCCTTACGGCAGCTCCTAACAGGAACCCTGGCGGGCTGGATAAGGGAGAGGATTGCATATGTCATTGTATACCGCAAAAGAAATCATGGATATCATTCCCCATCGATATCCTTTTTTATTGATAGATACCATAGAAGAGCTGGAAGCCGGCGTGCGGGCTGTGGGAAAGAAGTGCGTCAGCATGAATGAGCCCTATTTCCAGGGGCATTTTCCGGGGAACCCCGTGATGCCCGGCGTGCTGATCATGGAGGCCCTGGCCCAGGTGGGGGCGGTGGCCATCCTTTCCGCGCCGGATTGGAAAGGCCGCACGGCATATTTCGCCGGAATCGACAAGGCGAAGTTCCGGAGGAAGGTGGTCCCCGGCGATGTGCTGACGATGGAGACGAAGATCATCAAGTGCAAGGGGCCAATCGGCGTAAGCCAGGCGGTAGCCACTGTGGACGGCCAGGTGGTGGCGCAGGGGCAGCTGACTTTTGCCATTGGGTAGAGCATCTGCAAGTAAGGAGGCATTGACATGAGTGGACTGTTCAGGAAAGAATCTTCTGAGAAAAAGAGCATACTGAAGGAGAAGCGGGGCACTTTTTTTGCAAGGCAGACAGGGCGGAGGAAGGATTCCGCCCAGGATGACGGGGGCGAAAAAGAGGGCGGACAGGGCGCGCAGACAGGAAACGCACAGACAGGAAACGCACAGGCAGACCAGGCGGAAGAGGCCGGGGCGGCGGCCGGCGCCCGCCAGCAGGAAAAGGACAACTACATGATCCGTTGCCCCAAATGCGGGAAAATGGTGAACCGTGACAGGGTGGCCAAGCGGAAATACATTTGTTACGAATGCGAGGGCTACTTCCGGGTCAGGACAAACAACCGCATCCGCATGGTGGCGGATCCCCATACCTTTGAGCCCTGGTTCGCGGATATGCCTCCCCGCAACCCCCTTTCCTATGAAGGATATGAGGAGAAGCTGGCGGAGGCCAGGGAGAAGACAGGTCTGGACGAGGCTGTCACGGTAGGGCAGTGCCAGGTGTTCGGCGAGGACATCGTGCTGGGCATCTGCGACTCCAGGTTCCTGATGGCCAGCATGGGACAGGTGGTGGGAGAGAAAATCACGGCGGCCATTGAGAGAGCCCTGGAGAAGCGGCTCCCCGTGTTCTTCTTCTGCTGCTCAGGGGGTGCCAGGATGCAGGAGGGGATCATCTCCCTGATGCAGATGGCCAAGACCTCCGCGGCGATCCAGAAGCTGGGGGAAGCGGGCTTATTGTACTGTACCATACTGACAGACCCCACCATGGGCGGCGTCACGGCCAGTTTTGCCATGCTGGGGGATGTGGTCATGGCAGAGCCGGGCGCACTGGTGGGTTTTGCGGGGCCCAGGGTCATCCGCCAGACCATCGGGCAGGAGCTGCCGGAGGGCTTCCAGACAGCGGAATTCCTGGTGGAGCACGGCGTCATAGACGGAATCGTGAAGCGGGAAAACTTGAAGAAGACGCTGTATTTCCTGATCAAATCCCATCAGGGCAGGGAAGGGGAGTACGCTGATTTCACAAAAGGGAAGGAATTTCATTTCGTGCTGAACGAAGTGCTGAAGGAGCAGACCTGGACAGTCAGGCCCGTCAGCGTATGGGAGAAGGTGAAAGCGGTCCGCAGGCTGGAGCGCGCAAGCGCCTGCGACTATATGGAACATATATTCGATTACTTCGTGGAGGCCCACGGCGACCGGTGCTTCCGGGACGACCCGGCCATTATCGGCGGCATCGGCTTCCTGGAAGGGCAGCCCGTGACGGTAATCGCGGAGCACAAGGGGAAGGACGGCAGAGAGTGCCAGAAGCGCAACTACGGCATGCCCATGCCGGAGGGGTACCGCAAGGCCCTGCGGCTGATGAAGCAGGCCGAGAAGTTCAACCGACCCATCGTCAGCTTCGTCAATACCTCCGGTGCCTACTGCGGCGTGGGGGCAGAGGAGAGAGGCCAGGGGGAGGCCATCGCCCGGAACCTGCGGGAAATGGCCGCTTTGAAGGTGCCGGTGCTGTGCATCTTCATCGGAGAGGGCGGCAGCGGCGGCGCTTTGGCCACAGCCGTGGGGAATGAGGTGTGGATGCTGGAGAACGCCACCTATTCCATCCTTTCCCCGGAGGGATTTGCCTCGATTCTGTGGAAGGATTCCTCCAAGGCGAAAGAGGCCAGCGAAATCATGCGCATCACGGCCCAGGACCTGAAGATGCTCCATGTCATCGAGAAGATCATCCCGGAGTTCGGGGGCGCGGACAGCACCACCGCCGCGGCCATCGGCGGCTACCTGAAAGAGCAGATCATGGAATTCCTGGAGACATTCCGCGGAAAGACCGGCCAGGAAATCGCCGACCAGAGATACGAAAGATTCCGGAAATATTAAAAAAGAGTGACTGCCCTGCCCGGAAAAGCCATGATGGATATGATTGGCGCTGGGCGGGCGGTTACGGAACTGGAAACAGGAACTGGAATAGAGGTAAAATATGTCGATAAAGATTTTAGGAACGGGAAGCGCCCTCCCTGTGAGGAGGGTCATGAATGAGGAGATTGTCCGGATGGTGGACACCTCCGATGAGTGGATCAGAGAGCGCACGGGCATCGGCGGCAGGCATGTGTCCGTGGGGGAGACAGCGGCGTCCCTTGCGGCGGACGCCTGCAGCCGGGCCCTTGAGGACGCGGGGAAGACGGCGGAGGAGGTGGAGCTGCTTTTGGTGGCCACCTGCTCGCCGGACGAGGTAGCGCCCTGCACGGCATGCCGGGTGCAGGACCGGATTGGGGCCGGAAATGCCGTGGCTTTCGACCTGAACGCGGCATGCGCCGGTTTTTTGTTTGCGCTGCACACAGCGTGGGCCTATGTGGAGGCGGGAATCTATCGGAACGCTTTGATAGCCGGGAGCGAAGTGCTCTCGAAGGTGGTGGACTGGGAGGATAGGGGCACCTGCATCCTGTTCGGGGACGGAGCCGGGGCCGCGTATGTGGAGAAATGCGTTGAAGGAGGCGTGCTGGGATTTGTGCAGCATGCGGACGGAAGCCGTGGCTCGGTGCTGTCCTGCGGCAGCAGGCGGCTGGACAATCCCTGGTTCGGACAGCGGGATTTCCAGAAGTACCTGCAGATGGACGGGCGTGAGGTCTTTGCCTTTGCGGTGCGCCAGGTGCCACTGAACGTGGAGGCGGCCCTTGAGAAAGCGGGGCTTGGCGTGGCGGACGTGGATCTGTTCGTGCTGCACCAGGCCAACCGGCGGATCATAGAGGGAATCGCGAAACGGCTGGGGGCGGACATGGATCGGTTCCCCGTGAACCTGGACCGGGTGGGGAACACTTCCTCCGCGGCCATCCCCCTTCTGCTGGACGAACTGAACCGTCAGGGACGACTGCGGCGGGGCATGAAGCTGGTGCTGTCCGGCTTCGGGGCGGGACTCACCTGCGGCGCCTGCGTGTTGGAATGGTAGAGAAATTTCTATTGACTTTTTTCGAAAAATTGGTACATTATAAGTATGCGGCCCGGTCTGTCCGGGCCCTGGTTCAGAGAGGATAGCGGAAACGAAATGGTACACAGTACGAAGCGCTCCATAAACGAACTGCTGGTGAGCCTGTTCAACCATGTGATGGATCTGGAGGCGAAAGCGGTGCTCACGGAAGAATACCGCGACATCACGAACAATGACATGCATATCATAGAGGCCATTGGCGTGGAGGAACCCAGGAACATGTCGGTGATAGCCCACAGGCTTTCCGTCACGGTCAGCACCTTGACCACGAATATGAACGGGCTGGAGAGGAAAGGCTATATCCGGAGGGAACGGAGCGTGGAAGACAAGAGAGTAGTGCACGTGCTCCTCACGGAGAAGGGCCGGAAAGCCTTTTACCACCATCGGGACTTTCACAAGAAGATGATCAAAGCTATCGTGAAAGGCCTGGATGAAGAGGAACTGGAGATTCTGTACCATTGTCTTGTGAACCTCAATGATTTCCTGGAGCCGGAATCAAAAAGCGAATGAGCGGTCAGAGTTCTCCGGGTAGGTCTGGAAGAGGAAGTGGGGCGTCATGGGCATAGGTGAAAAAGTCAATCGGATGCTTAAGGGATTCAAATCCCTGATATATGGCAGGACAGCAATGATTCTGCTGGGCTTTCTTGCACAGCTTGTCATACTGATGGTAGGCTATATTTTTCTGCACAATTATAGCTATCTGTTCTATGGGTTTTTCCTGGTCGTCAGCGCCATTGCGGTGGTGTATATCTACAACGCGCCGGGCAATCCGGACCTGAAGCTTTCGTGGATGCTCCCCATCGCCATCTTCCCGGTCTTCGGCGCCATCTTTTATCTGACCATCGTGATGCAGCCCGGGACTACGGTCATGTATGAACGGCTGAAAGACCTGTCGGAAAATACGAAAAAATATGTGCTCCCCAGGGAGGAGACCAAGAACAGGCTGCGGACAGAAAGCCCTCATATGGGACAGCTGGCCCATTACCTGGAGAAATGCGACAACAGCCCGGTGTACGACAGCACCCAGGTGAAGTACTACGCCTTGGGGGACAGCCAGTTCGTGGATATGGTGGAGGAGCTGAGACAGGCGGAGCGGTTCATCTTCCTGGAGTTCTTCATCGTGTCCGGAGGCCATATGCTGGGGACGGTGCTGGACATCCTGAAGGAAAAGGCCAGGCAGGGCGTGGAGGTCCGCTTTCTGTGCGACGGCACCAATGTGCTGTGGAATCTGCCCAGCTTCTTCACGGAGATGATGGAGGAGGAAGGGATACAGTGCAGAATGTTCGCCCCGATCCGTCCGGTGTTCTCTCCCCATTACAACAACCGGGACCACCGCAAGATTCTGGTGGTGGACGGCAAGGTGGCCTTCACCGGCGGCATCAATCTGGCGGATGAATATATCAATGAAAAGGAACGTTTCGGCCATTGGAAGGACGTGGGCATCATGATCAGGGGCGACGCCGTGGAGCGGTTCACCTATATGTTCCTGGAAATGTGGGACGAGTCCGAAAAGCAGCCGGAGGACTATGAAAAGTACAGGCTTCCCGCCGAGGCGGCCGTGTCGGACGACGGGTATGTAATCCCCTATAGCGTATGTCCGCTGGGCCCGGAGCGGGTGGGGGAGATGGTATACCTGGAGATTCTGGACACGGCGCATACCTACGTGCACATCATGACCCCCTATCTGATACCGGATTATCAGATGCTGACGGCGCTGACCTATGCCGCGAAGCGGGGCGTGGAGGTGGTCATCATCATGCCGCATATCCCGGACAAGAAATACGCATTTTTCCTGGCGAAGACTTATTACGAGCAGCTGCTGGAGGCGGGCGTCAGGATATGCGAATATGAGCCGGGGTTCGTCCATGCGAAGGTGTTCGTGTCGGACGATGTGAAAGCGGTGGTGGGCACGGTGAACCTGGACTATCGCAGCCTGTACCATCATTTTGAATGCGGGGCGGTGCTCTACCGCAATTCCCAGATAGCCGTGATAGAACAGGACATACAGGATACGTTGGAAAAATGCATCGAGATGAAAGTGGAGGATTACAGGAAGCTGAAGCTGACAGAGAGGATGCTGGGAAGGATTATGCGGATTGTAGCGCCGCTGATGTAGGGCGGGCAATGGAGGTTAGGGCAGGTCGTGGGCCTGCTCTTTTTTTATGACAAAATTTCCCTGATGAAACCTTTCCGGGTTTTCCTCGTCTATAAGAGCAGAAGGCCGTTGGAAGGTTACAGAACCGTTTCGGAATGGAAGCGCGGGGGCGCTGAAGGAAAGAGGCGGGGCAGAAATGGAGGAGATACAGTGAAAGATGCGGAGATACTGGAATTGTACTGGGGGAGGGAGGAACGGGCAATCTACGAGACCCAGAAGGCCTACGGCAACTATTGCTACAGCATCGCCTGGAATATCCTGTATTCCAGAGAGGATTCGGACGAATGCGTCAACGACACCTGGCTGCGGGCCTGGAATGCCATACCGCCCAAGCGGCCGGGGCGGCTGTCCCTGTTCCTGGGGACCATCACGCGGAACCTGTCCCTGGACAGATGGAAGGAAAAGCATGCCATGAAGAGAGGGAGTGGTGAAATGGAACTGGCGCTGGACGAGCTGGCGGAGTGCGTGCCTGCTGCACATGACACGCAGGCGGCGGTGGAGGCGGCGGAACTGGAAAGGATGCTGAACGCGTTCCTGCGCACGTTGCCTGAGCGGGAGTGCAATATCTTTCTGCGGCGCTACTGGTACGTGGAGGAGTACAGCGAGATTGCCAGGCGATACGGCATGAAGCTGAATACGGTGAAGACATCCCTGTTCCGCACGAGGGCGAAGCTTCGGGATTATCTGGAGAGGGAAGGAGTGGTCATATGAGCGGGAGAGGGGACAGAGAGAAAGCAGCCGTGCCCGGCAGGGACGGCGCCGGGGGGCGTAAAGGGGCCCTGCGGATCATGGACGCGCTGTCCGGGGTGGACGAGGAGCTGTTGGAGCGCTGCGAGCAGAGCGGGCAGAAATCGGACAAGGCGTATCGCAGGCCCCTGTGGCAGCAGGCCAGGGCCTGGGCGGCGGTTCTGTGCCTTGCGGTGGTAGGGGCCGCCAGCTTTGGCGGATATCGGCTGATGCAGATGGGAGGAATGGGCTCCATCGCCGACGGCAGTGCGGACGAGGCCTGGCCCATGGAGACGATAGAGCGGGCAGTGAATGGCGAAACCATGGAAGAGGAGGAAGGCGCGGCACAGGACGCCGCCGGGCCGGACGGAAATGAAGCGCCTGAACAGAAAGAGGAGAAGGGCGAGGATAAGGAGCAGCTGCAGGAAAACGTCAACGAAGCCGAAAAAGGCAGCGCTCAGATGACGGGCGGAGCGGCGGACCAGGGTGTCCGGCAGGAGATGTCTGCGGATATGGAAGGGTGTCCGCCGCAACGGAGCCAGAAACTCACCGAGGCAGAGGCTCGGAGCGCAGAGGGGCTCGGCATCTATGTTCCCACAGCGCTCCCTCGGGGGTATGCTTTTGAGAGCTCCAGCCGGAATCTGGACCGGCAGGAAGAGAATCTGACGCTGTGCTGGTTCAGGGGGATGGATTCCATCCTGTTGAGCATAGAGGAGGCGGATCCCGTCCCTGCCACAGTGGACATCGCCAGGGCGGAGATTTATGATGTGCGCCTGTATGAGATTCCCTACGGCGAGACGGTGCCGGAGGAATACAGGGAAGTCTTCCAGGATCCGGTGTTCGCCGTGGAAGACCTGAGCCTGGAGGTCATAGAGAGCCGGATGGCCTCCTACAATGACAGCGGAGACACGGACACGCCCAGAGGCAATTTCAGGGTGCTGTATCCGGACGGGGTGCTGGTGCGCTTTAACGGGCGGGGGACTCCGGAGGAAATCTGGGAGATGTTCTGCTCCATGGGAGAATAAAAGGGGAGGGCCAGCGCACTGGCCCTCACTCTTTTTCACGCATACGATACCCGATGCCCACTTCTGTGAACACGTACTGTGGGTCAGCGGGATTCCGCTCGATTTTACGGCGGATATTGGCCATATTGACCCGCAGGATCTGATTGTTCTTCTCTGCGTATGGCCCCCAGATCTGCCGCATGATTGCATTATAGGTCAGCACCCGCCCGGAATTCTGCGCCAGCAGGGACAAAAGCTGGTATTCGATTTGGGTGAGGTGGATCTGCCTGCCCGCCAGGTTGATCATCCGTCTGTCGAAATCGATTTCCAGCTCCAGCGCCCTGTAAGTTTCGCTGGGGGCAGTGGTCCGGTTGTGCCGCAGGGCGGTACGGATGCGGGCGGTCAGTTCATTTGGATAGAAAGGCTTGGTGACGTAGTCATCAGCGCCCAGATCCAGGGCGTGCACCTTTTGCTGCTCTTCGTCACAGGCAGAGACAATGATCACGGGGACATGGCTCCAGCCGCGCAGCTGCTGCAATACTTGAAAGCCGTCGATGTCCGGCAGGCCCAGATCCAACAGGATCAGGTCGGGGCAGAGCGAGGCAGTCAGGCTCAGGCCCTCTCTGCCGGTGGCGGCGTTGGTGACGCGATAGTTGTCTTTGCTCAGGAGAGCTGTAATGTAGGCGCACATATTTTTATCATCCTCAATCGTCAGAATGTGGATTTTGGCATTCATTACAAACTGTCACATCTCCTTTTGGGCAAGGTGAAAACAAATTCAGCCCCCTTTTCGTGATTGCGGCATCTGATGGTTCCCTGGTGGGCGGCAATGATGGTCTTGCTGAGCGCCAACCCCACGCTGGACCGCTTTTCCGCGTCGGAAGTCCGGGAGGAGGCGCAGTCAAAGCAGCTCTCCAGCTGATTTTCCGGTATGCTGTCCCCATAGTCCCGGATGAGGAAGGTCACCTCCTGGGCGCCGTCTTCCACGATGATGTCCACATCCTTTTCACCGCTGGAGTGGAGAAGGGCATTTTCCAGCAGATTGATCACGGCCTGCTCGATCAGTACGGCATCCATGGGAAGCAGGATGATGCTCTCCGGAACCGCCACATGGACTGCGCTGTTGGGATGGCGCTTTTCCAGCTTCTGCAGGGCTTCGCTGAGGACTTCCTCCACGATTTCCTCTCTGGCGGAGAGGAGGAGGCCGATGTCCTCCAGGCGGGTGATGGCCAGCAGGTTCTCCGCCATGTCGATCAGCCAGCTGGAGTCTTCATGGATGCGGGACACGAGCCGCAGCCTTTCCTGTTCCTCCAGGGTCCCATGATTCTCCAGATAGATGAGGCTGTTGCCCATGATGTTTGACAGAGGCGTGCGCAGGTCATGGGAGATGGCGCGCAGAAGGTCCGTATGGACCTGGACCGGTGCCGGATTCAAATCAGGATTCGGAGAGGCGTCCTTTTGTCCGGAGGGCCTGGTGGCCAGCCTGGAAGCCAGGATGCCGACCATTGTGCCGACGACGGTCCCGCCTAAAAAGGTGGCCATGTCAGGACAATGATTCTTGCTGCATGTTGAAATTTGTGTTTTCTTTCTCATTCTGGTATCCTTTCGTTTCATTTGATGCTGACTATCTCTTGTCTTCAATATTATATATTTTTTGGCTCCAGGAAGCAAGGGAATCTGCGTAAAGATATTGTTAAGAAGATGTAGTCAAATAAGGATCCTTAAGATTGGCATTTTGGCTTGCGCCCTGTCCCCATGGTGGAGTACAATAGAAGGAAAACGGAATGAGAGGCGGGAGGAAAGGAGGGGCCGGATGAAAGAGAGGGAAGCTTTCCTGGATAAGATGAGGGTGGCGGCCACCTGCGCGGTGGTGCTGCTCCACACAGTCACGGGGGTCATGGACACCACGGACATGGGGCCGTATCCGGCGGAGCAGAAGGTCTTCCTGGCGGCCATGGATCTGATCTGCTGGTGCGTGCCGGTCTTTTTGATGATATCCGGGTATCTGTTCCTGGCACCGGAAAAGAACATACGTTTCGGCGACATGCTGAGGAAACACTGCAGGCGCATGATGCTGGCGCTGTTCCTGTTCGGCGTGCCTTATGCGTGCCTGGAGCAGATGATGACTGAGAGGTGCTTTCGGCCCGGGATGGCGTGGGAAGCCGTCCTGATGGTGCTGCGGGGGGAGAGCTGGTCGCATATGTGGTATCTGTACCTGATTCTGGTGCTGTATCTTGTGACGCCGCCTCTCAAGTGGGCGCTGGCCTGGCTTCCCATGGGGGCAGTATACGGCCTGGAAGCGGCCTTGGCTTCGGCCTTCAGCCTTCTGCCTTACCTGTCCCGGCTCTTTGGGCGGGCGGACATTGCGGCGCTGCCGGATTGGGGGATATATTTCTTCTATTATATATGCGGCTATCTGTTCGCGGTGCACGGCCGCTGTCTGCGCAAAGGCCCATGGCCGGGGAGGATCCTGGCGGGGCTGGCCGCGCTGCTGGCGGCAGGCATGGCCCTCAGCCGGACAGCGGGGGGATTTGCGATGCGGATAGCCTATAACTATCCCTTTATCGTATTGCTCTCTCTGCTGCTGTTCGGGTGGGGGGTGAGCACAGAACAAAAGCCCCGGAAGGGACAGCGTCCCGGGGGCCTTTCGTTCTGGGAGCGGGCGGCGGAATTGAGTTTTGCGGTGTACCTGATCCATCCGGTGTTCCTCAACATTGCCTACAAACTGTTTCATGTGACGCCGCTGTCCTTTCCGATCGGCGTCTCGCTGCCAGTCTTTTTCCTGGGCACGCTGCTTCTGTCTGCGGCGGGGGCGTGGGTGCTGCGAAAGATTGCGCCGCTGCGGAAGTATGTGCTCTAAGGGACGGCATGGAGGCCGCCGGTCACCGCTGCCACCGCCCGGCGGCCCCGCAGGGGAGCACCAGGCCGCTCTGAGACACGGGAAGGCCGATTTCCGCCGCTTCCACTTGGCCGCCCAGGTGCCTGGCCAGGGTCTCGTTCATCATGTAGGACAGCACCGCGGGCTGCAGCCCTGTGGTGTAGGAATTGATCAGGAAGAACAGGGCGTCTTTGGAGAGCAGCTGGGCCGCCAGCTGGAGAAAGGGCCAGATGTTGTCCTCCATCTTCCAGATTTCGCCCTTGGGCCCTCTGCCGTAGGAGGGCGGATCCATGATGATGCCGTCGTATCTGTTGCCCCGGCGGATCTCCCGCTCCACGAACTTGGTGCAGTCGTCCACCAGCCAGCGGATCGGCGCGTCTCCCAGCCCGGAGGCCTGGGCATTCTCTTTGGCCCAGCTTACCATACCCTTGGAGGCGTCCACATGGGTCACAGCCGCTCCCGCAGCCGCGGCCGCCAGGGTAGCCCCTCCCGTGTAGGCGAAGAGGTTCAATATTCTGACAGGAGTGTCAGAATTCGGGCGGGCTCCGGCGATGAGGGAGGAGAACCATTCCCAGTTCACGGCCTGTTCCGGAAAAAGCCCCGTATGCTTAAAGCTGAAGGGCTTCAGGCGGAAGGTCAGGCTGTCCCTGGAGCGCCTGACCCCGGAGGGATTCTCCCGCCGGGAGGTTCCCCGAAAGGCATAGGAAATGCTCCACTCGTCGGGGAGCCGGAAGAACTCCCACTCCCCGCCGCCCTTGGCGCTGCGGTGGTAATGCCCGTTCCTGTTCTTCCAGCCCGGGTGGCTGCGGGGCGTGCTCCAGATGACCTGGGGATCCGGGCGGATCAGGATGTAGTCCCCCCACCGCTCCAGTTTCTCCCCGCCGGAGGCGTCCAGCACTTCATAATCGTTCCAGTTGTCTGCAATCCACATATCGTTCTCCTGTCTCTTATTCAATAGGAAAGTTCTGTTCATTAGGAAAGTCCTGTTCATTAGGAAAGTCCTGTTCATT
>OFFF01000274.1_pt1 | contig 40989 bp, 41 predicted proteins | sample 1521301 | NCBI WGS metagenome assembly OFFF01 (sample SAMEA3504101, study PRJEB24116) | mouse gut metagenome | biome: mouse gut; feature: mouse-associated habitat; material: faeces | place: Denmark | collected 2011
ACTTCTGTAAGTGACTTGACAATAACTCTGTCAGCATTTTTTCATCATCAACAATAAGTATTTTGTATGCCATAATAACCTCTCTCAGAATATGATACTGCAAATAAGTCAAAAAGTGGTCAATTTTCTGTTCATCAACTATACTGTTTTCCTTTTCGATATTCTCACTTCATCACTCTCCACTATCTGCAATAGAACAATACAACATATGAAAACCATGTTCTAAAAACTGGACTTTTGATAATCCCATTGTTTTTTTAATATATTCTTCTTTGTTTTCTGCAAGCTGAATAAGCCCGGACAACATACCCCAGAAAACAAAAATAGCAGGCATGATTTTCAGATCGTTTCGCAGATCGCCTTTATCTATGCCGGATATTAAAAATTCCTTTTTTTTCGGTGTACACTTTTCGGCTCTTTTTTTCTCCGTGCCACTGTCTGCCTCCTCATAATTGAACTCAAGGTTAAATTATAAAAGTCTTAAAGAATACTGTCAACTTTTAAGTATAAGTTTTTACCATACTCCGTTTTTCCCATTAAAAGACCTCATCCTCCGGCTCAAAATATTCCAACAGGGAAAGATACAATTCTTCCGGACGATCTGGCATATGATCCTCATAGCTGCAAATATCCTGCTCTGTATGGTTTGTGTATTCCACCTGCACCCGCCATGACGGATTTCTCTCCGGTTCCTTTATTGGCTGTACTTCCAATCCATTCTTCAAATCTTCCATGAAAAAATCTTCTTCCCCATCAAAAAACGGGTCATAATCCCCCTCATCAGGACGCAGGGAATAGTCTTGCTCCCACATAAAAATTTCCAATATATGTACAATATACCGCAACAGCTTCGCCATCTGACCGCCCTCCAACGTGACAGACTGCTCCTCGCCCTCTGCTTGAAATTCCGTCATTGTAAGGACACGGCTTTTCCGGTCAATGGTAAAACGGCAGTCAGCCATTTCCATATTTATCATATTTGCCCGTATAACTCTTCCTTTATTTCATTATCTCAGCTTTACAGCTATTATCAAGTTCAACAATTTTCACTTAACGTCCCGCTGATTTTACACTATATTGCACAATCCCGGACATTTAACGCAAAAAAACAGAAGCCAAACAGAAGATATTCTCTCCATTCAGCTTCCACTATTTTTTCAAAAATATGAGTCTTGTAACTGCCGCGGTTCTCCTAAGCCAACTACACCTTCTTAAGCTTCGCCAACTCCTCAAACACCACGTCATTCACCACTTTGATATAAGTCCCCTTCATCCCCGAAGACCTGGACTCAATCACCCCGGCGCTCTCAAACTTGCGCAGCGCATTCACAATCACCGACCGCGTAATCCCCACACTGTCCGCAATCCTGCTGGCCACCAATATCCCTTCGTTCCCTTTCAGCTCCTCAAAAATATGAGTAATCGCCTCCAGCTCCGAAAAAGACAGCGTACTGATCGCCGACTTCACAATCTGAACCTTCCGCTTCTCTTCCTCGTTCTCCTCATTCACGGAACGCATCATCTCCAGCCCGACCACCGTAGTGCCGTACTCACTCAGAATAATATCATCAATGTCATACTGCTCTTGGTACTTATACAAAAAAAGAGTACCGAGCCGCTCTCCGGCAATATCAATTGGGGTGATAATGGCCTGATAATCCTGTACATGGTCAGACACAAAGCCCAGTGTCTGAAGATTTACATTTTCCTTTGTAGACAAAATTCCAAGCAGACGCTCATTCAGCGCCTCATCGATGTGATCCCCAACCTGGCCGGAAATCAGTTCCTGAATCTCTTCCACGCCCTCGCACTGACTTACTCCCAGGACCTTGCCTTTTCTGCTGAGAACCAGAATATTCGAACTTAGAATATTCGTGAGAACCTGGCAGATGTCGTTAAATACAACCTTACTGGAATTATTATTATGAAGCAGTTTGTTGATCTTTCTGGTTTTATCTAATAACTGTACGCTCACTTGCACCCCTCCTTTTGTAAAAAATTATAGTTCTTGTTATCTGTGATACTATCATATGCTGTCAAACTTTTCAATCTCTTTTTACAAATACTTGAAAATACTTCAAAATCCGGTCAAAATCTATGGAAATTCAGCCGGGCCAAGACAAAATCCGCCGCGGCCCGGCTGAACATTTTCAACCATATATTTTAATCATGCTCCTCTTTTTCCCTGGCCTCCCGGTATCCGCAGCCCTCTCCGGCACAGACCAGATTGTTCCCTTTTTCCACCATGAAGCTTTGGCAGCGGGGACATTTCTTCCCGGAAGGCTTCTGCCAGGACATAAAGTCACATTCCGGGTGATTCTCACAGCCGTAGTATTTGCGGCCCTTTTTCGTCTTGCGCAGCACCACTTCGGCGCCGCATTTCGGACAGAGCACGCCGATTTTTTCCAGATAAGGCTTAGTGTTCCGGCAGTCGGGAAATCCGGGGCAGGCAAGGAAGCGTCCGTGGGGACCGTATTTGATCACCATATTGCGGCCGCAGAGATCGCAGACCACATCCGTCACCTCATCCTCGATTTTGACCTCCTCAAGCTCCTTCTCCGCCGCCTGGACCGCAGCCTCCAGATCCGGGTAAAAGTTCTCCACAACGGTCTTCCAATTGACGGTTCCCTCCTCCACGCAGTCCAGAAGCCCTTCCATATTGGCCGTAAAATCCGATTCCACAATGCTTGGGAAGGCCGCCTTCATCATGTGGTTTACCACCTCGCCAAGCTCCGTCAGATAAAGATTCCTGTTCTCTCTGGAAACATAGCGCCGGGCAATGATGGTGGTAATGGTAGGCGCGTATGTGCTGGGACGTCCGATACCAAGCTCCTCCAAGGTCTTCACAAGGGCCGCCTCCGTATAATGGGCCGGAGGCTGGGTGAAATGCTGCCGGCTGTCAAGAGACTTAAGGTCCAGTGTCATATCCTTGGAAAGCCCTTTCAGAAGCGGTGCGTTTTCCTCTTTTTCCTCCTCCTGCACATAGACCGACATAAAGCCGTCAAAGGACAGGCGGGAAGCGGACAGGGTAAAGCGGTAATCTCCCCCGTCGATCTTGGCGGAAGAGGTTTCATATACGGCGTCGGCCATCTGGCTTGCCGCAAACCGCTTCCAGATAAGCTGATACAGGCGGAACTGATCCCGTGTAAGGGATTCTTTTAAGGCCGCCGGCGTGCGGGAAATATCCGTGGGCCGGATGGCTTCATGGGCGTCCTGAATCTTCTTGCCGCTCTTCTTTGTGGAGCCTCCCGCGGAGACATAATTCTTTCCGTACTGCTCCTCAATGTAAGCTCTGGTATTTTTCTGAGCCTCCTCGGAAATACGGGTGGAGTCGGTACGCAGATAAGTAATCACACCGACGGTTCCGTTTCCCTTTATATCAATTCCCTCATAAAGCTGCTGAGCCAGGCTCATTGTCTTCTGAGTGGAAAAATTCAGCGTCTTGGACGCCTCCTGCTGCAGCGTACTGGTCGTAAAGGGCAGGGGCGCCTTCTTGGTCCGCTCGCCTGTCTTTACCTCCGCCACCCGGAAGGACACATGCTCAAGCCCGGACAGAACCTGATCCATTTCCTCCTTGGAGGCAATGGTCATCTTCTGAGACTTGGTTCCGTAAAACTTGGCCTGAAGAGGCTTTTTGCTTCCTGCTGCCATAAGCTCCGCGTCCAGAGTCCAGTACTCTTCCGGAATAAAGGCATTGATTTCCTCCTCACGGTCCGCAATCAGGCGCAGGGCTACGGACTGCACGCGGCCGGCGCTTAGGCCCCGTTTTACCTTGGCCCAGAGAATGGGGCTGATGCGGTAGCCCACCATGCGGTCCAGCATACGCCGGGCCTGCTGTGCGTCCACCAGGTCCATATCGATCTCCCGCGCATTTTTTAGGGATTCCTTCACAGCCGCCTTGGTAATCTCGTTGAAGGTAATACGGTACATTTTCTTCTCGTCCAGATTCAGAGCCTTGGACAGATGCCAGGAAATGGCTTCTCCCTCCCGGTCCGGGTCGGTTGCCAGATACACGCGATCCGCTTTTTTGGCTTCCTTGCGGAGCTTTGCCAAAATATCGCCCTTTCCCCGAATGGTAATGTACTTCGGCTCATAATCATGCTCCACATCGATTCCAAGCTGGCTTTTCGGCAGATCCCGCACATGTCCCTGGGATGCCAGTACTTCGTAATTACTTCCCAAAAATTTTTTGATTGTCTTTACCTTGGCCGGCGACTCGACAATAACCAGATTCTTAGCCATTGATATGTCCTCTTTCCTAGCTTCTATTGCATGATATTTTTACAATACCCGAATATAATTATTTTTATAAATTTCTTTTACATATCCCTTCAGCTCCAGACTGGTAAGGATGCGTAAGATCTCTACCGGCAGAAGCCCTGTCTCCAAAGACATTTCCTCGGGATTTTTGGCCTGTAAACCTAAACAACTATACACTATATCTTCCGCCTTTTCAAGAGCAATTTTTCCACTCTTCCTATTTTGTTCCTTGGATTTGGGGGTTATTCCCATTTCTTCCAAAATCTGTTCCGGGGAAAGTGCAATTCCGGCTCCCTGATAAATCAGATTGTTGCAGCCGGCGCTTAAAGGGTCCTGAAGCCGCCCCGGAAGGGCGTATACATCCTTTCCCTGCTCCAACGCCAGATCCGCCGTGATAAGGGAGCCGCTTTTTGCTTTTGCTTCTATTATAATTACCGCATCGGCAAGTCCGCTGATCAGCCTGTTCCGAAGGGGAAACAGGTGACGCATAGGGCGTGTTCCCGGCGGATACTCCGACAAAAGCCCGCCCTCCCTCTCAAGCCTCATATAGAGACTTCTGTGAAATTCCGGGTAGCAGATATCAACGCCGCCTCCCAGAATCCCGAAGGTTTTCCCTCCTCCCTCCAATGCTCCCTGATGCCCGAAGCCGTCGATACCGGCGGCCATTCCGCTTACAATCTGCACACCCTCCCTGGCAAGCTCTCTTCCAAACCAAAGAGCCGCGCTTTTTCCGTAGGCGCTGCATGCCCTGGCTCCTACGATGGCCACGGATGGGCTTGTATCCTCCGGCTGTCCGCCCCTGACAAACAATCCGCCCGGTTTCTGAGGGATGGCGGTGAGCCGCTTGGGATAGAGGGGATGCTCACAGCTTATAAACGTAATTCCTTTTCGCCGGAGGCTTTCCTGCTCTCTTTCAAAGTTCCAGTCCTTCCGCCCGGCACAGAGTCCGGCTATCCCTTTGGGGCTTTTGGGAAACCGCTTATGCAGTTCTTCTTCCTTGGCATAAAATATGTTTGCGGGGGTTTTGTAGTGTTCTATCAGACGCCAGAGCAGCCCCGGTTCTCCTACCAGACTGCTGCACAGCCAATGCCAGCAGGCTTCCGCCGAATCCCTCATACGCCCCTCCCCCAGTAAGCTCCGCCCGGCAGACGGTAGCGGATGGCTTCCAAAAGATGCTGCTCCAAAATCCGCTCTTCCTGCTCCAGATCGGCAATGGTACGTGCTGTCTTGATAATCTTATAATATGCCCTTGCGCTTAAGTTTAGTTTACCAAATGCATTTTTCAGGAGCTTTTGTTCCTTTTCCCCCAGAGGACAGTAAAGCTCCGTCTGATTTCCGTTCAGATAGGCATTGAAATGAAGAGGAAGCCCTTCGTAGCGTTCCTGCTGCATCCTGTGGGCATACTCTACGCGCTTCCGTATCTGAGCGGAGGTTTCATTTTCCTGCTTTTCTGTCAGCTCTTCGTAGGAAATCCCCGTGACTTCCGTGCAGATGTCTATCCGATCCAGAAGGGGGCGGCTGATTCTTCCCAGGTAATGGCTCACCTCCTGCTCCGTGCAGCAGCAACGCTCCCGATCCGGAAAATAACCGCAGGCACAGGGGTTCATGGCCGCCACCAGCATACATTTTGCAGGGAAGATATAGGTTCCTGCTGTCCGGGAGATACAGACACGGCGCTCCTCCAGAGGCTGGCGCAGAATCTCCAGAGCGCTTCGTTTAAATTCGGGAAACTCGTCCAGAAACAGAACGCCGCCGGAGCTTAGGGAAATCTCCCCCGGGGAGGGAATCCGGCCGCCGCCTGCCAAAGCCTCCGCCGTTACCGTATGGTGGGGCGCGCGGAAGGGCCGGTTGAGAAGCAAAGAGGTGTGATCCGGGAGCAGGCCGGCCACACTGTAGATTTTTGTCATTTCCAGAGCTTCCTCCAGGGTAATGGAAGGCAGGATGCCGGCAATCCGCCTGGCAATCATAGTCTTTCCGGCACCGGGAGGGCCGATCATCAGAAGATTGTGCATACCGGCAGCGGCGACCTCTGCCGCTCTTTTTGCTACGGCCTGTCCGTTTACTTCTGAAAAATCAGCCTCCCGGGTGCAGGATTGTTCCTTTAAAAGACGCTCCGTGTCTACCTGCACGGGAACTGCTTCTGCCGGATAGCGCAAAATCTCCATAAGATGTGCCAGGCCGGATACGCCTATGACTTCTATTCCTTCCAGAACCGCGCCTTCCGCCGCATTTTGTTCCGGCACAATGCATCTGCGGATGCCGTTCTCTCTGGCCGCTTCCACCAAAGCCAGAATCCCCGAAACCGGAAGTGCCTGCCCGCTCAGGCTCAATTCTCCTGTGAGCATTATGTTTTTCAGGCTGTCTGCAGGGATCTTTTCTAAGGATGCCAGAATAGCTGCGGCAACAGGAAGATCAAAGCGCGAGCCGGCCTTTCGGATTGCGGCCGGAGCCAGATTTACGGTGATTCGCTTTGGGGGCAGAATGATGCCGGTATTGCGAAGGGCCGTCCGCACCCGATCGCCTGCTTCCCGGACTTCTGAGGACAGGTAGCCGACCATAAGAAGCTGAGGCATACCGTCGCTGATATCGGCCTCTACGCGGACCATATAGGCGTCCAGTCCGTTCAGGGCCGCTGAATATACTTTGCTGAACATGAAAAATAACATTCCTCCTTTTTTGCTTGATTTTCTTATCTGTTGGGAAATCGTGAATCTCGGATTGAGATTGGAAATTATCAGACGTTATTAGATTACCATATATTTACAGATGGTGCAAGTGATTTTTTATGTGATTTTATCTGTTCGGATACCATGAGCAACCGCAACTTGAAGAGAATTTCTATATGCGTTTTCAAGCAGCAGAGCTTCTCCGTCGAATCCTATTTACTGCAAAAACATTTGATTAAATACATTGTTTACTGCTTCAATATAATTTGTTTTTATTGACTACCTTTATTGTAATAGCTGATGTTGAATCCTTTGGAAAAGTATATCGTGTTTCCTGCAATGCTGTTTTAAATGCATCCATAAAATATGTTTTTAGAATTTTAGGAAATCTTTCTAATTGTATCGTTGTAGAATACCACATTTTTCAAATTTGTCAATAATAAATGTAATAAAATTTTGAAAAACTTTCCAAAAACCAGTAGACACCAATCATCCGCTCCCACTATAATAAAACCACCCCAACCTCCCCCATTCATCTAAAAAAAGAAAACCTAACCCCTTTCCCAGAACAAACATCCCATTTTCCCAACGCAAGCACACGCTCCAGAAAAAACCAACAACATAATTTCATCCCACCCAAAGGAAAAACGTATGAAAGAAAACGAAATCTTTTCTTTCACGATTTATACATATCTTGAAAAAAGCGAAAGGAATAATAAAACCCATGAAAAAATCCCAAGAAAAAACAAACGTCATGCGAATCTTAGACCAAAAGAAAATCCCCTACAAAAGCCACTCCTACGCCAACACCGGCGTCATCAGCGGCCTGGAAGTTGCCGCCATCCTAAACCAAAACCCCAACCAAGTATTCAAAACCCTGGTAACCTCCGGAAGCTCAAAAACCAACTACGTATTCCTAGTCCCCGTCACCAAAGAACTAGACCTCAAAAAAGCCGCCAGCTCCGTCAACGAAAAAAGCATCACCATGCTCAAATCCAAAGATCTCCTCCCCCTAACCGGCTACATCCACGGCGGCTGCTCCCCCATCGGCATGAAAAAGCAATTCCAAACCACCATCGACACCACCGCCCTCACCTTCCAAACCATCCTATTCAGCGCCGGCAAAATAGGCTACCAGGTAGAACTCACCCTACCCGACCTAAAAAAAGTCCTAAAATTCACCCTAAACGACATCACCTAAAACCCCCATTCCATATCCATCTCCCTTACGAAATACCCCATAAAGACAATTTCCCACTATTCCAAAAAGTCCCACCCTCACCCCTCCGCCCCCAAAGACAGGGACCGATCCGAAACCAGGCCCGGGCTTTTCCAGTATCCCAGTGTCCGGCTGTTCACGCACACACTGTCTGATATTGGCGGACCTGCGTCAAAAAAGTCCAAACAGGCGAAGCCTGTCAAACCCACGCCCCGCAAGTCCGACAAGAGCAGACAGTGTGTACGTGAACCGTCCGAACACGGGATATGGAAAAGCCCGGGCCTGGTTTCGGCTCGGTCCCGTCCACCCCTCCTAAAAATACTCCTTCAACTTCCCCAAAGCATTCTTCTCAATCCTACTAATATAAGACCTGGAAATCCCAAGCTGCCCCGCAATCTCCCTCTGGGTATACTCCTTCCCATTATAAAGCCCGTACCTCATAATCAAAACCTTCTGCTCCCTGGGCGTCAGCACCTGATCCAAAAGCTCATACAGCTTCTTACTGTCCGCCTTCAAGCTAATCTGCGCAAAAGCATCCCGTTCATTACTCTCAATAATATCCAGCAGATGAATCTCATTTCCTTCCTTATCCGTACCAATCGGTTCATAATAAGAAGTCTCCCTGGCCGTCTTTTTCCTGGCCCTGAAAAACATCAAAAGCTCATTTTCCACACAGCGCGCCGCATACGTAGCGAGCCGCGGTCCCTTTCCGCTGTCAAACGTCGTAACAGCCTTAATCAGACCAATCGTACCAATGGAAATCAAATCCTCCACGTCCTCCTCGGTTCCCTGATATTTCTTCACAATATGGGCCACCAGACGCAGATTATGCTCCACCAGGATATTGCGTGCCTCAAGGTCTCCCTCCTTCAGCTTCTGCAGATAAAATTGCTCCTCTTTGGCCGGTAGTGGTTGGGGAAAAGTTTTCAAAAAGGCACCTCTTTGGCGGATTTATATTATCTTATGATAACTCCCCCAAAGAAGTGCCTTTCCACCTAATATCTCAGATAATAGGCCATGCACAGATCCTCTTTTTTTATTCCGCCCCCGGCGCTTCCTCCCGCTTCCGCAGAATATCAAAAACCTCCGCCTCACCGCTCAGCCGCACAAACAGCTTCTGCTTCGGATGGGGCGCACTCTCCATCCGGCTTCCCTCTTCATCAAGAAGCTCCTCCACCCTCACAGGCACATTGGTCCCGTCCGGCTTCATAATCTCAATCTCGTCCCCCACAGAGAACTTATTGCGCTGCTCAATCCGGCAATACCCGCGCCCGTCAAGCTTATTCACAATTCCCAGGTACGTATACCCCTTGATGTAAGTGTTATTTCCATAAATCTGACTGTTCTCATCCGGTTTCCCATAGAAAAATCCCGTGGTAAACTCCCGATAAGTACAGCCGCCAATCTGCTCCCGATACCAGTCCATATTCTGCCGATAAAGCTCCTGTGATCTAAGGCAGTCATCAATGGCCTTCCGATAAGTCCGGGCTACCGCAGCCACATAAAGGGCTGTCTTCATCCGCCCCTCTATCTTAAAGCTGTCAATCCCCGCCTCCAAAAGCTCTGGAATATGCTCAATCATACAGAGATCCTTGGAGTTAAAAATATAAGACCCTCTCTCATTTTCATAAACAGGAAAATACTCTCCCGGCCGCGTCTCCTCCACCACCGCATATTTCCAGCGGCAGGGATGTGTACATGCCCCCTGATTCGCATCTCTCCCCGTAAAATAATTACTCAAAAGGCACCGCCCGGAATAAGAAATGCACATAGCCCCATGAATAAAGGTCTCAATCTCCAAATCCTCCGGAATATTGGCCCGAAGCTCCCGAAGCTCCGAAAGTGTAAGCTCCCTTGCCGATACCACACGCTTCGCCCCCTGCTCCTTCCAGAAGCGGTAGGTCAGATAATTGGTATTGTTGGCCTGGGTACTGATATGACGCTCAATCTCCGGGCAAATCTCCTTTGCCAGCATGAATACACCGGGGTCCGCAATAATCAGGGCATCCGGACACACCTCCTTAAGCTCCTGAAAATATGTCCGAACCCCCTTAAGGTCCCGGTTATGCGCCAGAATATTAGCCGTCACATAGACCTTCACTCCGTATTTGTGGGCAAATGCAATGCCCTCCTTCATCTCCTCCAAAGAAAAATTCTTAGCCTTTGCCCGAAGACCGAAGGCTTCCCCTCCGATATAAACGGCATCCGCCCCAAAAATCACCGCCACCTTCAATACCTCTAAGCTGCTGGCGGGTATTAACAATTCCGGTTTTCTCATCCCCTGTCACCTTTATTCCAGTTCCGCAATCTCCCGTCCGGTGCCCTTCCTCTAAAAGGATTTCCCGCCACAGATGCAGGTGTCCGTAAATCCTTCCGGTACTGCCGGGAGCTTGCTGTCTTATATCATTGTGTTATATCATTGCTTCACACTCAAAGTCACTCCATCCCCCAAGGGAAGAATCGAAGTAACCAACTGCGGATTGTGCTTCAGCTCATACAAATATTCCCTCATCCTGCTGTGAATGGTCCGGTTCCGGCGCTCCACCGCAAACCGGGATTCAATCAGATCTCCGTCCTGCAGAACATTATCCGACAACAAAAGTCCCCCCTGCGCCAAAATCCGCAGCACATCGGGAAGGAAATGAATATACTGCCCCTTGGCCGCATCCATAAAAATAAAGTCAAAGGGTCCGGAAAGCTGCCGAAGATGCTCCAACGCATCCCCCTCCAAAAGCGTAATGCGCTCCTCCCGCCCGGCTCTCCGAAAATTCTCCTTCGCTATGGGAATCCGCTTCTCATACTTCTCAATCGTCGTAATGTGCGCCTCCGGGTGGGCATACTCACACATCAAAAGAGCAGAAAAGCCTACGGCCGTTCCTACCTCCAGAATGGCCCTGGGCTGTCTGACTGCCAGAAGCGTCTTTAAAAGGCTCTGCATCTCCCGGCGGATCACCGGCACAAAATCCCTTTTCGCTTCCTCTTCTATCTCATTTAAAAGCTCCGTATTGCCCATATCCAGAGAATTGATATAGGCCGTTATTCTCTCGTCAACAATCACTTACTCTTCCTCAGCCGGATCTGTCCCAGCCATGACCGCCATCATTTCCCGCGGCTTCATCGCCGTAGTCAGCGTATAGGTCCCGGCCTCCAGCCTTTTTGCATACTTGGACACCTTAACCTGAATATAGAACAGCTTCCAGTCATTGACCAGCCCCTTATCCTCCAGAAGCTTCGCAATCGCCGAAATATCCGTGCCGTCCTCAATGGTCACCGTAATGCTTCTTCCCGGCTCCGCGTCCACCGCCTCCTCCTGAAATACGGAGTGGCCGTAGTCAAAAGCCATGCCGCCCAGGCGGACAATCCCCAGTATCACGACTGCAATCACCACGATTTTTAAAGCAATTGATAAGACTGTTAAAGCTGCTCGTTTAATATTCATCTTCCGTCTCCTACATGGTAAGTTCCCTACACTTCCATAATAATAGGAAGAATCATGGGATTTCGTTTTGTCCTTTTCCAGATAAAATCACTCAGGGAATCTTTGATCACATTTTTTAATTTTCCCCAATCGGAAACACCGCGATCCAGACAATCATTTACCGCATCATCCACAACCGACCTTGCTTCTCCCATCAAATCCTCGGACTCTCTCACATAGACAAAGCCCCGGGACACAATGTCCGGTCCTGCCAGAAGCTGATTGCTGTACTTCTCCAGCGTCATTACTACAATCATAATACCATCCTCGGCAAGATGCTGTCTATCCCTTAATACGATATTTCCTACATCTCCCACACCCAGGCCGTCCACCAGAATCGCGCCCGTATGCACATGATCCACAACCTTGGCGCTGTTCTCGCCAAGCTCCAGCACATCGCCGGAGGAAAGGATGAAAATGTTCTCCTTGGCAATTCCCAGGTTCTTGGCCAGATCCGCCTGAGCCTTCAGATGGCGGTACTCTCCGTGGATGGGAATGGCATACTTGGGATGCACCAGGGAATAAATCAGCTTGATTTCCTCCTGACAGGCATGGCCGGACACATGGGCATCCTGGAAAATCACATCGGCTCCCTTCATGGAAAGCTCGTTGATCACCTTGGACACGGCTTTCTCATTGCCCGGAATGGCCTTGGAGCTGAAAATCACCGTATCCCCCGGCTTAATCTGCACCTTTTTGTGAAGATTAGCCGCAATCCGGGACAGGGCCGCCATAGATTCCCCCTGGCTTCCCGTGGTGATCAGCACCACCTGGTCGTCCGGATAATTCTTCATCATCTCAATATCAATCAGCGTCTTGTCCGGAACGCTCAGATATCCAAGCTCCGACGCCGTCTTGATTACATTGACCATACTCCGCCCCTCCACTACAACCTTACGGCCGTACTTGTAGGCAGAATTGATAATCTGCTGCACCCGGTCCACATTGGAGGCAAAGGTGGCAATGATAATGCGGGAATTTTTGTGATCCGACATAATATTGTCAAACACGCTTCCCACCGTGCGCTCCGACATGGTAAAGCCCGGTCGCTCCGCATTGGTGCTGTCGCACATCAATGCCAGCACGCCTTTCTTTCCAATCTCTCCGAAACGCTGCAGATCAATGGCGTCCCCAAAGACCGGCGTATAATCCACCTTGAAGTCTCCCGTATGAACGATAATTCCCGCCGGGGAATAAATAGCCAGAGCGGAAGCATCCACAATGCTGTGATTTGTCTTAATAAACTCGATTCGAAATGCTCCCAGATTGATCGACTGCCCATGCTGAATCACCTTCCGCTTGGTCTGATTGAGCAAATTGTGCTCGCGAAGCTTGTTCTCAATAAGACCGATGGTCAGCTTGGTTGCATAGACGGGAACATTGATTTCCTTCAAAACATAGGGAAGAGCACCGATGTGATCCTCATGTCCGTGGGTGATCACAAAGCCCTTGACCTTCTCAATGTTGTCCTTTAAATATGTGATATCGGGAATCACCAAATCGATTCCCAGCATATCATCCTCCGGAAAGGACAGGCCGCAGTCCACAACAATAATACTGTCTTCAAACTGAAAGGCAGTAATATTCATTCCAATCTGCTCCAATCCGCCCAGGGGAATGATACGCAATTTTGAATTGTTAATATTTCTCAATCTTAAACCTCCTATTTTAAGTCGCTGCGCGACGGCACTAAAGGGTAAAGTCGCAAATTATATTTCTTTTTCCGAACAGTCCCTGCAAATGCCGTAAAGCTTCACCTCATGATCCGTCACCCGGAAGCCAAGCGCAGCCTCTACCCCCGTCTCCAGCGCTTCCAGCATGTCCTTCTGAAATGCGGACACACGGCCGCACCGCAGGCAAATCAAATGATGATGCCGGTGGCGCTCACACTCCTGTGTGTCTCCAATCTCATAGCGGGCAAAGCCGTCATCCAGATTGATTCGGTCAATCAGCTCCAGTTCCAGCAAAAGCTGAACCGTTCTATAAACAGTAGCTAACCCGATATCCGGGTTCTCTGCCTTTACTCTCTCGTATATCTCTTCTGTGGTCAGATGTTCCTGCGGGTTTTCCGCCAGTACTTCAAGAACCACCAGGCGCTGCCTGGTTACCTTCAGTCCCTTTTCCCTCAGTAATTTTTTAAAATCCTCTCTTCCGATTGCCACAGACATCACCTGCTCTCTTCTCACCGCAGTCCGGCCTCGGCTGCTGCTTTTTTATCCCTGCTCACTCTGCGGCCGGCAACATATTTTCCCTTATTCAACGGGTGATGTCCACATCCTCCAAAAGCTGTTCAAAAATTCCCAGTACGCTTTCCAGCTCCCGCTCATCCTCTACAATCTCATAAACCGCTTCCTGGTCCCCGTCCGATGACAAATCCTTCAAAATCAGCGCCTGCGCATCCTCTTCTTCCGAATCCGCCACCAAAATATAGTCCGTTCCATTCAGCCTTGTTTCCTCCAGAACAAAAAATTCCGTCTCCTCTCCCGTATCCTCCTGGATGAATGTAATTTTTTCCATTCTCTACTCCTCATCTCCCGGTTCAGCAGTTCCCGGTGCGCAAATACGATCCAGATAACCTTGAAGAATCAGGACTGCCGCAAGGGCGTCCACGTACTTACCTCTCTCTTCTCTTCTCACGTTACCTTCCATCAGGGCACGGTTAGCTTCCACCGTGGTCAGCCGCTCGTCCCACATCACAACAGACAGGCCCGTCCGTCTCTCAAGCATTTCCTTAAACTCCAGAGATTTCTCCGCCCGCTCTCCTAAGGTATTATTCATATTTTTGGGTAATCCAAGCACAAGCTGCGTAACCTGATATTCCCGAATCAGCTCTTCGATTCTGGCAAGGGTCTGTCTTAGCTTATTCTCCGATTTTCTTCTGACAATCTCGATGGGCTGCGCCGTAATGCCCAGGGGATCACTCACAGCTACCCCCACGGTCTTTGAACCAAAATCCAGTCCCATGATTCTCATAAAAATCCCTCGCCTATTCCTTTACCGTTGTCTTAATGTAAACCTTCAAAAGCTCCTCAACCAGCTCGTCACGCTCAACCTTCATAATCAGGCTGCGGGCATTGTTGTGGCTTGTGATATAAGTCGGATCTCCGGACATAATATACCCTACAATCTGATTTACCGGATTATAACCCTTCTCGGTCATAGCCTGGTATACCTGATGCAGAATATCTCCCACCCGATTCTCCGTCTCCGGCAACACTTTAAAATTTTGTGTGCTATCTAATCTACCCATTCTCTTTCACGCTCCTGACACCACTACCACCTATTCTACTCTATAATTTACAAAAATACAATACCTTTTCAGATAAGTTTACATAAGAGGATTCCATTTTCTAACTGCTTTTCTGCCACAGCACGGACAATCCGCCCCGTCAAGCACTGTTTCGAGTCCAAAATAGCCTTACAATATTCCCTTGTATGCCCTGTCTGATAAGGAATCCCCCCAAGCTCCACCGGCTCCTCCACCAGAATCTCCACCTGACGGCCCAGCTGTCCCTCCAGATAACGCCTTTCATTTTCCTCATTCAGCTTCAAAAGAATCCGGCTCCTCTCAGCCTTCACACCCTCCGTCAGCTGTCCCTCCATCCGATCCGCCTTCGTCCCCTTCCGCCTGGAATATTTAAAAATATGCGTCTCAAAAAACTCAATCCGCTTCAAAAACGCCTCGGTAGCCAAAAACTCCTCCTTTGTCTCCCCCGGAAAGCCCACAATCACATCCGTAGTCAAAGCCGGATGATCAAAGGCCCGGCGCAGAATGACACATCCCTTTTCATATTCTTCCGTAGTATAACGACGGTTCATCCGTCTCAGCACCGTATCACAGCCGCTCTGCAAGGACAGATGAAAATGCGGGCAGACCTTCTCCATCTGCGCCAAAGCCCCCGCAAATTCCTCCGTAACAATCCTCGGCTCCAAAGAACCAAGGCGGATACGCCAAATCCCCGGAACCCGATTCACCATTTGAATCAGAGAAAGCAAATCCTCCCCCTCAAGATCCGAACCGTAAGAGCTTAAATGAATCCCCGTCAGCACAACCTCCTGATAGCCATTCGCCGAAAGCCTCTCAACCTCCCCGAGAACCTCCTCCGCTCTTCTGCTGCGCACACGCCCTCTGGCATAGGGAATAATACAATAACTGCAAAACTGATTACATCCGTCCTGAACCTTCACATAAGCCCTTGTATGCTCCGCCGTCCCGGTCACAGACAGCTCCTCATACTCCTTTGTATGATTAATATCAATCAGCGCCTCCGCCTGCCGCCCTTCCTCATACATCTGCAAAATCGAAATCAGATCCTTCTTTTTATTATTGCCAATAACCAGGTCAATTGAATCATCCGCCTGAATTTTTTCTCCCGCAGCCTGAACATAGCAGCCTGCAGCCACCACCAAAGCCTCCGGGTTCAGCTTCTTCGCCCGATGCAGCATCTGTCTCGACTTGCGATCCGCAATATTCGTCACCGTACAAGTATTAATAATATAAATATCCGCCCCCGCATCAAAAGGAACAATCTCATAACCCGCCTGCTCCAAAAGCTGTCGCATTGCCTCCGTCTCATAAGCATTGACCTTGCACCCCAGATTATGCAGAGCAACCTTCTTCATATCCACCCATCCTTTCCAAAAAACAAATCTCATTACCAGCCTAACAACAGCCAGCCCATAGAGTAAACAAGCAACTTCACAGTTTGTATTGACTTTTATCAACCCTCGTATTAAGATTAATATAAGCTGATAATTTAGGAGGTATTTACTATGAAAACCGTAAAAATATGCCTGAACTCCATTGAAAAAGTAAAGTCCTTTGTAAACGACATTACAAGGTTCGACGTAGACTTTGATCTGGTTTCCGGACGCTATGTCATTGACGCCAAATCCATCATGGGAATCTTTAGTCTGGATCTATCCAAACCCATCGATTTAAACATTCACGCGGAAGAAGAACTCGAATCCGTACTGAACACCCTGCAGCCCTATATCGTAGAATAAGGCCAAACCGGAACACAGCATATTATTTCAAACATCGTATAGCACATCCATCAACCGGAAAAGCTATACAAACCGTACATTCACAAGAACCACAATCTGCATGAGATCAAAAAATCCCATGCAGATTTTTATTATAACAAAAATTCACAAATTAAATTTCCCACTTATATCCAATTCCATTCCCAAACACACAACCCAAAAATCCTTTAACACATCTCCCTTCATCCTCTACCTCATCCATCAAACACTTACCCCCCGCCACTATAACACAGATAACATAATCTCATTCCCTCACAAACGTACACCCCCGCCAAGGGTCTGCCGCAATATAAGCCGGCAGACTTTTCCTATATCCGGTGTCCGGCTGTTCGCGTACACTCTGTCTGATATGAGCGAACATTGCCCAACACCTAACAAACATAACAAACCAAAAAAGCAATGTACGTTCAGAGCAGACAGAGTGTACGTGAACCGTCCGAACACAGGATATGGAAATGGCTGCCGGCTTATATTGCGGCAGACCCCACCCTCACTAACCCACAACAATTAATTCAGCCCTCTTTACAGCCTCCTCCACCATCCCATCAATCTTCTCCGCCAGCTTCGTCTCCGAATGCCTAATCACCTTAACATTCGGCTTCGTCACCGGATGCTTCGCCACAAAAATCGTACAGCAATCCTCAAATGGCTGAATCGACGTTTCAAACGTATCAATCCGCTTGGAAATCGTTACAATATCCTCCTTATCAAAAGCAATCAGAGGCCGAAACACCGGCATCGTGCAAACCTCATTCGTCGCCGCCAGACTCTGCACCGTCTGGCTTGCCACCTGTCCGATGCTCTCCCCGGTAATCAATCCCAAGGACCCGGTTTTCTCCGCAATCCGTTCGGCAATCCGCATCATATACCGCCGCATAATAATCGTCAATTCCTCATGAGGACATTTCTCATAAATATAAAGCTGAATATCCGTAAAATTCACCACATAGAGGTAAACAGGCCCCGCATAACGCGCCACCTTCTCCGCCAGATCCACCACCTTCTGCTTCGCCCGCTCACTTGTATAGGGCGGCGCATGAAAATACACCGCGTCAATCTTCACCCCCCGCTTGGCCACCATATAACCGGCCACAGGGCTGTCGATACCCCCGGAAAGCAGCAGCATAGACTTCCCGTTCGTCCCCACGGGCATACCGCCCGGACCGGGAATCACATCGGAATAAAGATAGATCCGCTCCCGAATCTCCACATAAAGCATCAGCTCCGGCTTATGGACGTCCACCTTCATCCCCGGAAACGCCTCCAAAATCTTTCCCCCAAGCTGCGCATTCAGCTCCATAGACTGTAAGGGATAAGTCTTGCGCGCCCGTCTTGCATGCACCTTAAAGGTCTTATTGCAGTCTCCATAATAAGCGTGAAGATAGCTCACTACCTCCTCGGCCAGCCGTTCAAAGCCCTCGTCCTCCAGAATCACCACCGGACAGATTCCCACAATGCCGAATACGCGCTTTAAAGCCTCCACCGTCTCGTCAAAATCAAAGTCCTCCAAAGCCTCCACATAAATCCGTCCCTGCTCCTTCGTCACCTGAAAGGCTCCCTCCACCGCTTTTAAAGCATGGCGTATCTGAGCAACCAGGGCATTTTCAAAAAGATACCGGTTTTTTCCTTTAATTGCTATTTCTCCATATTTAATCAAAAATGCTTTGAACATATTCCGCTCCTTTATTCGTTAAAACATCATGAGACTAATGTCTTTTAAATCTGCGAAGCACCAAAAGCAGCTCTTCCAGCGTCTTTAGGCAATAGGCAATCTCTTCCGCAGTAGTAAACTCGCTGAAACTGAAACGAAGGGTGGAATCAAGAAGCTCCCGCCTGATTCCCATCGCCTTCAAGGTCCCGCTGACCGCCGGATGATTGGAAGCGCAGGCCGATCCGGAGGAAACATAAATTCCCTTATCCTCCAGAGCATGAAGCAGCACCTCGCTGCGCACTCCTTCAAAGCTGATGCTGACAATATGGGGCGCGCTGCCGGTTCCTTTTTTTCCGTTGACCACGGTTCCCTCCAGCTCTGAAATTCCATTTACAAACTGCTCCTTCAAGCGGTACAGCCTCCCGCGCTTTTCCTCCAGGTCCGTATAAATCTCCCGGACGGCTTCTCCAAGGCCCGCAATCCCCGGGACATTCTCCGTGCCCGGGCGCAGATCTTTTTGCTGACCGCCTCCGTAGAGCAGCGGCCGCAGCTTTACCCCTTCTCCTATATAAAGAAGTCCGATTCCCTTCGGTCCGTGAATCTTGTGACCGCTGGCGGACAATAAATCAATATGAAGCTTTTTGGGATGAATCACATATTTTCCGTAAGCCTGCACCGCGTCCACATGAAAGAGCACCGGCTTTTCCCTGCTTTTTAAAAGCTCCCCGATCTCGGCAATGGGCTGCACGGAACCGACCTCATTGTTCACATACATAACGGAAACCAGAATGGTGTCTTCACAGAGCGCTTCCTCCAGATCCGACAGACGGACAACTCCGTCGGCATCCACGGGAAGGTAGGTCACGCGAAAGCCCTGCTCCTCCAGATATCCCATCGCCTGCAGCACGGCCGGATGCTCGATTCTAGTGGTAATCAGATGCTTCCCGGCTCTCTGATTCGCATAAGCCCCGCCAATCAGAGCCAGATTGTCGCTCTCCGTTCCCCCTGAGGTAAAGTAAAGCTCCTTTTCCTGAACCTTCAGATTCCGGGCCAATATCTTTTTTGCTTCCCGCAAAGCCTGCTCTGCTTCTACTCCTTTGTGGTGAAGGGAGGAGGGATTGCCGTATTCCTCTGTCATAAGCTCATACATCCGCTTCGCCGCCTTGGGATAACACTGTGTCGTAGCGGAATTGTCCAAATATACTTCCATAAATTCTGTGGTTTCCTTTCCTGTTGTTCGCAGCAGATCTGCCGGAGCGAATAGAGCAGTAATATCCGAAACGGACTACTAGCTCTCCAGCAGATAGGCAAGTACGGAAATCAGGGCCATCCCCGCCGTCTCTGTTCGGAGGATTCTCCGCCCCAGAGTAATCGGCTTCGCCCCTGCCTCTATGGCTCCGGCAACCTCATCCTCCTCAAAGCCGCCCTCCGGTCCGATAAAAATTCCCACGGACTGACCGGGCTTTATGGCGGAACAAATCTCTCTCGTATGCTCGATTCCCTTTGCCAGCTCATAGGGAATAAGACATACATCCAGGGAGGCCGCCTCCTTTAATGCCTCGGAAAAATCCAAAACCGCCCCAATCTCCGGCACTATCCCCCGCCCCGACTGCTTGGCCGCGCTCTCGGAAATCCCCAGCCACCTTTTCCTTCTGGCCTGCTCCTTCTTTGCATCCAGCTTCACTACCGTGCGCCGTGTCCGTACCGGTACGATTTTTACCGCTCCAAGCTCTACGCATTTCTGGATAATAAGCTCCAGCTTGTCCCCTTTGGGAAGTCCCTGAAACAGCGTAATGGGACAGGGAAGCTCTGCGTTGCCGCTAAGCTCCCACATAACGGAGGCTGTCACAGAGGCTTCTCCCAGCTCTTCCAGCCGGCAATGGTAATCGGTTCCCTGACCGTTGCTGATAAGAATCTCATCCCCGCAGCGCATACGCAGTACATTGCGGATATGGTTCACATCCGGTCCTGTTAGTAAAATTTCCTTTTCCCTGATTTGAGAAGGGTCCGTAAAAAAGCGATGCATCGTAAACTCCTATTCCAGTTCCGTAATACGGATTACAGTCCTGCTGTCCCTGTTCACTCCGTGACCGGTAATGATGTATTAACAGTAACCTCCCGCCGGCTTCCTTGCCGTCACGGAAACCCACTCGCCCTGATAAGTGACCTCCAGCACTTCAAAGCCGCATTCCTTCACGGTCTTTACTACCAGCTCTTCCTTGTCATCAATGATTCCCGAGGTGATATAGATTCCGCCCGGCTTTAAGTGTCTTAACACTACCGGCGTCAGAGGGACTAAGACCTCCGCCAGAATATTCGCCGCCACAATATCGTAGCGCTCATAGCCGGCCCAGTCCTGTACCTCCTTGTCGTCAATGATATTTCCAATCCGCAGTTCAAAGGAATCCGGGGCGATGCTGTTTGCCTCCAGATTTTCCCTGACCGCATCCGCGGCGCAGGGGTCCAGATCCGTTCCCTTCGCTTCTTTCGCCCCCAGCTTTAAGCTGATAACGGACAGAATACCGCTGCCCGTTCCTACGTCCAGAAGCATCGTTTCCTCTGTGAGATGCTTACGGATCTGACGAATACAAAGCTGGGTGGTCTCATGCATTCCCGTGCCAAAGGCCGTCCCCGGATCAATCTGTATCAGCAGCTTGTCCGCATCCTCCGGCTTTGTCTCCTCCCATGAGGGCTTGATGAGAATGTCGTCCACATAGAACTGATGGAAATATTCCTTCCAGTTGTTAATCCAGTCCTTGTCCTCCGTCTCGGAGGCCGTAATGGTGCCTTCGCCGATGGAAAGCCCCCAGGTCTGTATTTCCTCCAGTCCTGCCCTTACTCTGGCCAGTATTGCCTCCTGATCCGCCTCCGGCTCCAGATAAAAGCTGATATAGGCCGTACCGTCATCCTCCGGCATATCCGGCAGAATATCCACAAACATCTGCTCCTTATCCCGCTGGGAAAGAGGTACTTTGTCCTCTATCTCAATCCCCTCAATTCCGGCTTCCATCATCATATTGCTGATGATGTCTTCCGCTTTTGCAGTTGTCTTTAGCGTATATTTATTCCATTTCAATGTCTCTTACCTCAATCTTAATCGGAATATGCCCGGAAACCATTACTGTTCACTCCGTAACCAGCAGCCGGAAGCCTTCCGTGCCCGGGCCGAATGTTTTGCATCTTTCTTACCATATCATAAATTGTAAAAATCAACAAGCATTTCCTGCGCTTTGCATTTCCGCCGCAATTTCGTGCTTTTACATGGCTAAGCCGTCCTGCAAGGAGCGGATGGCTTCGGGAATCCGCTCTGTCATATCCCGAGGCAGCATCCCAAACTCCCCAAGGGCCTTCCTGCACAGATCGCCCGCATATCCATGAAGCCACACAGCCAACGCCGCCGCTTTTTCCGGACTAAGGCCCTGGCCCAGAAGGGAAAGTACCATTCCGCTTAACACATCTCCGCTCCCGCCCTTGGCCATACCGCTGTTGCCGGTGGTATTCACATATATGGTTCCTTCCGGGCAGGCTGTCACCGTTTGAGGGCCTTTCAACACTAATATACAGCCGTATTCCTCCGCAAATGCCCTGGCCGCCCGGATTCGCTCCCGCATACGCGCCTCCCTGGCCTCCGTATCCGAAGCATCGATGAATTTTCCTTTGGGAAGCGTTCCGCCAAGGTAGGAAAATTCCCCCTCATGAGGCGTTAAAATCGTCACGCGGCCCTTTTCCCTTCGGCTTCTCAAAACCTCTTTGTGATTCCGGATCGCATAAAGTGCGTCGGCGTCCAGCGTCAAAGGTGCTTCTGCCTGCTCTGACAGCCTGCGGACCAGCGCCGTAAGCTCCGCGCTTCGCCCCAGCCCCGGCCCAATCAGCCCGGCGTCACAGCCGTTCATGCGCTCCAGAATCGGGAATAAGGCCTCCCCAGAGAGACTTCCGTCCTTATCCGGCAGGGGGAACGGCATGGCTTCCAGACACATAGACGCTGTGATGGGATAGATTTCCTTCGGCACTCCCAGATATATCAGGCCGCTTCCCATCCTTGCCGCCCCAAGAGCCGCAAGCACAGGCGCGCCCGTAAGGCCGACGCTTCCGCCTGCGGCACAGACCTTTCCGAAGGCGCCCTTGTGACCGTCCCAGGGACGCGCGGGAAGCCAGGACGCCGCCAAAGCCTTATCCACCCATGTAAAGTCCTTGTGCTGTTCCCTTTCCATATATGTCTCCTTCCGCTTTTACAGTCCCGTAAGATAGGGCCGGCTGTTGTCGTCCTCGTAATAGTACCAGTCTCTTCCGCATATTTCCGAAGGATGCTCCTGATCCTCCTCCGGGATAAAAATCTCCTGATCGCAGCGCGCCTGTCTTTTTGTGAAAAGCACATGGTGATGGGGCTTGTCAAACTGAAAGAACCACTCCTCCCACGGGTGATCCTCCCAAAGCTCCTTTGGCGGAATCCCGTGAATCACGTAATTGGCCCGGATTCCCTCCTTCATACAGGTGATTTTTTTCCAGGAGTAGGAGGCATAGACTGCCTGCAGCTTTGAAGATAAGCCTCCAAAGATTTGCTCATAATCATAGCCCAGCTCCTTAAGAGCCTGTTTGATTCCCGATTGCTCCATTTTTTCCTGCAGCATGGCGTTATTCTTCCTTTCCTTATTAGATTTGTACTGCTTTTTTATAATCTGATTTTAATGTATCCGAAAGTATTCTGCAATCGGTATTTAAAATGTAATCCCAGAGCACATCTGTCAGAGGGCAATTTTCAAACACGCTATGAGAAAAAAATATGGAAACATCAGTTCTTTCATGCTATACTGTATATAATTTTTATTTCACAGGAGGATCACATGGCATTTGACGGCATTACCGTTGCAAGTCTGCGGGCGGAGCTTACAAGGGCTCTCGTCGGAGGGCGGATCACCAAGATCGCCCAGCCGGAAGCGGACGAGCTTCTTCTTACCATAAAAAATAACAAAAATCAGTACCGGCTACTGATCTCCGCTTCCGCAAGCCTGCCTTTGCTCTACCTTACCGAAAGCGGCAAGCAAAGCCCTATGACGGCGCCGGGATTCTGTATGCTTCTGCGCAAGCATTTAAACGGGGGGAAAATCACCGATATCCGGCAGCCCTCCCTGGAACGGATTATCCAAATTGAAATCGAGCATTTAAATGAGCTTGGAGATCTCTGTCGCAAGCTTCTTATTGTGGAGCTTATGGGAAAGCACAGCAATCTCATTTTCTGTAAGGAGGACGGCACCATTTTGGACAGCATCAAGCATGTGTCCTCCGCCGTCAGCTCCGTCCGGGAGGTGCTTCCGGGGCGTACCTATTTTATTCCGGCCACTCAGGAAAAGCTTGATCCTCTCACAGACTCAGGGGAACACATGCTTGAAGCCATATGCGGGAAGCCCCTGCCTCTTGGCAAAGCCATTTACACCACTCTGACCGGATTTTCCCCTGTTATGGCGGAGGAGTTATGCCACCGCGCCCTGCTGGATTCCGACAGCCAGCCCTCGGCCCTGACAGCGAATCAGCGGGAAATGCTGATGCATCAGCTGTCCCGCATTTTGGAGGATATCCGGGATGATCGCTTTGCCCCTCAGATACGCTTCCGGGGGAAAGAACCTGTGGAGTTCGCCGCACTTCCTCTGACGGTATATGAGGATCTTGAGGCTCAGTCCTTTGAGAGCATCTCCGCTCTTCTTGAAACCTACTACGCCTCCAAAAATACCATCACCCGAATCCGTCAGAAGTCCTCGGACCTTCGAAGAATTGTACAGACCGCCCTGGAGCGCAGCCGCAAAAAGTATGATCTCCAGGCCAGGCAGCTCAAGGATACAAAAAAGCGGGAAAAGTACAAGGTCTACGGGGAGCTGCTCCATGCTTACGGCTACAATCTGGAGGAAGGCGCCCGGTCTTTGGAGGCCCTTAACTATTATACCAATGAAACCATTACCATCCCCCTGGACCCGCAGCTTACCCCTCAGGAGAACGCCAAGAAATATTTTGACAAATACGGGAAGCTGAAACGGACCTTCGAGGCAGTCACGGAGCTTCTTACGGAAACCGCAAAAGAAGTGGAACACTTGGAATCCGTTAGCCAAGCCCTTGATATTGCTCTATCAGAGGAAGATCTGGTGCAGATTCGAGAGGAGCTTATGGAGTCCGGTTACATCCGCAAGCGCAGAAGCCAAGATAAGAAGCCGCGCATCACTTCCAAGCCTTTTCATTATCTGTCCAGCGACGGCTTTCATATCTATGTGGGGAAAAATAATCTCCAGAATGATGAGCTGACCTTTAAATTCGCCTCCGGCAATGACTGGTGGTTTCACGCCAAGGGAACGGCCGGATCTCATGTCATCTTAAAGAGCGAGGGGCGGGAGGTGCCGGATCGGGCCTTTGAGGAAGCGGGACGGCTGGCCGCTTACTATTCCAAGAACCGCGGCAATGAGAAAGCGGAGATTGATTATGTGGAGAAAAAGCATGTGAAAAAGCCGGGAAGCGCCAAGCCGGGATTTGTGGTTTACTATACCAATTATTCCCTGGTGATTGATTCCGATATTTCCGGGCTTACCTTGTTAACATAATTCGAAAGAATTTCTTAATACTGGTTTCTGTTTCTTGCAATTTGGAAATAATACGATTATACTGGAAATAAGTGTCTTTACCTGATTATAATTTTCTGTTCTTCGTCCATGAATTGTAATATTTTCATACAAATGACACTTTTTCTTATGGAATACAAATGACAGGGGGTATCTTTATGTTGACCAATTTTTCCCGCAGGCGGACAAGCATTGTTCTCTCCGTTCTGCTGTTACTTTCTCTGCTGCTGACGCCTTTCGGCCCCAGCCTGAACGCACAGGCAGCACGGGCTACCGGTACGGTAAAAAACCGTATCCTCAATGTCCGTTCCTCCGCTTCCACCGGCTCTTCCATTGTGTGTAAGCTGACCCAGGGGACAAAGGTAACTATTCTCTCCGAAACCACCGGAGACGACGGCCTGAAATGGTACAATGTTTATTTTGCTTACAACGGAGATGCCAAAGAGGGCTTTGTGAGGGCGGATCTGGTAAAAGTATCCGGCAGCGTATCCAACACCTCCTCCGGAGGCGGTTCCTCTTCCAATACAGCGGCAGGCTCCGGCTCCACCCGTTATGTCAAGCCGCCGGTAGCCATTATCCGCACATACGCCTCCACCAACGGCGATATCCGTTCCAGGCTTGACCGCGGAACCAGTGTTACCGTCCTCTCTTCCAAGACAGGACCCGACGACGGAAGAACCTGGTACAAAATTTCATTCACCAAGAACGGTTCGGCCATGGAGGGTTATATCCGCGGCGATCTGCTAGTGGAAACAAATCCCGGTGGTACAAGCTCCAACACTACGGACGTATCCGGCGTCCGGTATGTGAATGTAGACGTTGTCAGAGTCCGTACATATGCCTCCACCAACGGTGATATCCGTTCCAGGCTTCCCAAGGGAACGCCTGTTACTCTGATTTCCTCCAAGACCGGCGATGACGGAAAAACCTGGTACAAGGTTTCCTACCAGGACAGCGGTTATCAATTAAACGGCTACATACGTTCGGACATGCTTTCAGAGTCCGGCTCTGGTTCGGGCGGTTCCTCCGGTACGTCCTCAGGCGGAAGCACCAATACACCTGCCACGATAAAACCTGCCGTGGCAAATATCCGTACCTATGCATCCACCAACGGCGACATTCGCTCCAAGCTGTCTGCGGGAACGGGCGTCACCATTATCTCGGAAAAGACGGGAGATGACGGACGGAAATGGTACAAGATCTCCTACAGCCTGAACGGTTTATCCATGCAGGGCTATATCCGTGGAGATTTGTTAAATGTGGGAAGCTCTTCTTCCGGCTCGAACAATTCCAACGGTTCTTCCGGATCCAATACCTCCTCAGGCGGAGCGGCTGTTGCCCAGGTGCGTACTTACGCCTCCCCCTATGCGGATATCCGTACCACCCTGCCAAACGGCGCCAAGGTTACCATATTAAAGGAGGTTACGGGAGAGGACGGCCAAAAGTGGACCAAGATTTCCTTTACACAAAATAACGAAAAGCTGGAAGGCTACATTCCGTCGTCCATCTTAAAGCACTAAAAATCCCGCCGGAACGGAGCGTGTTAAACTCCATACCGGCGGGTCTTTTTTATTCGTATAAAACCTGCTTCTTCTATGCGGCACAAAATCTTGTTTCAACCCTGCAGCCTGCCAGGTTCAGAATGGCCTGCACTACCTGATGGCAGATATGCACAATATAGCGGCAGTCCTCCTGCACATTGCGCTTCCGGCTCAAATACTCCCTGTGGGCGTTCCGGATAAAGTTCACAATGGCCTCCGGCGTGGAAAAACGCCATGCTTCAATCCGCTCCCGGAAGGCTTCGCCGCTTCTCACATATTCCCGAAGCTGGAACTTCAGCTCCTTCTCATAATAACAGTGATCCTTCAGATTCCCGTCATAGGTGCTGTTGTGAGGGAAAGTAAAATAATCCGCCAGATAGTGAATCACCTCTCCCAAATGACGCATGTAAGCTCTGAGATTGGACTGCTCCTGTCCTTCCCGCTCGGACAAGCGGCGAATCTCGTCCGTTACCTGATCAAAGGTTGCACCAAACTCATGGCGCTTTGTCAGAAATGAGGGCTTGCAGTCCGGAAGAATACTTCCCAGATAAAAAGCCTTTCGATGAGCCTCAAGCTCCGGTATCCGCATATCCTCTACAATGTACTTTGCCAAAGAAATATGTGATTTTTTTCTCAACCTGATATCCTCCTTGCAGGCTCCGTTCCCGGCAGCCCCTATCTGTTGTTTTCCGGCTTACACCGCCTTTTCTATCATACTCTTTCTCAAGTCCATTTGTCCATAGCTAATTCTGCCAGTTTTTTAAGACTTTTTCCGATATTTTTATTCAATTTCCGTAATACTCCCACTCCCTTGCCAGATTGCCGAAAATACTGTTCCTACGGGCGCTCCTCCGCTATTCTCTCCAAAATTTCCCGGCAGATTTCCTCCGCACCGCGCCCGTCGGTAGATACCAGATAGTCCGCGGCAGCCTCATACCGTTCCTTACGCTCCTCCATAAGATCCTCAATAAATGCCAGGTTCTTGTTCTTCTCCAGAAGAGGACGGTGATGGCTGTTCTTAACGCGCTCATAAACAGTCTCAGGAGCGGCAGTCAGAAAAATCACCCGCCCGCTCCGTTTCATAATCTCAACGTTACAGGAGCGAAGAGGCGTTCCCCCTCCGCAGGACACCACCAGATTCTTCTCATTTGAAAGGCTTTTAAGCAGCCCTGTCTCCAATTCCCGGAAATATTCCTCACCTTTTTCCTCAAAAATACGCGGAATAGTCATCCGCTCCTGCTCTTCAATGCACTCGTCCATCTCCACAGCCTTCCGTCCGCAGCTTTGCTCCAGGCTTCTTGCCACGGTGGACTTTCCGGCTCCCATAAATCCGATTAAATAAATCGTATCCTTCATGCTTATATTCCTCCCAGACGGTTCTTAATCACTCCATTATCACTTCCGTTTTGTCCGTAAACCATTTCCAAGTATATCACACTCCCGCCTTGGACTGCCAGTGCTTTTTTGATGGTTAAACGCAGGGATTTTACAGCCGGAAAACCTTTTATAATCATATCGAGGATATTTAATTCTCTGCTGAAATGGATTCCCCGGCAGGAAACATTTGAAATTCCATAAACGTACCGGCCGCCGCCTTTACAAACCGCACCAGAATATCCACAAGCATTTTCTTCGTCTCTTCCTCCTCCCCTTCAAGCTTCCGCAGGATGGCAAAAAGGTTTCCCGGCCTTATAAGCTCATCTATATGCTCCGCGTCGGAGGCTTCCAGAATCTCAAACAGCGTATTGATAAAATGCTCCCTTTCCTCAACGGACAGACCTGCAAGCCAGCTTTTAATGGTTTCATCCACCATGCGGCTACCCTCCGTCACCTGACTAAGCTCCGCAAAGCCGTCACCGGTTATCTCCCAGGAGTAAGGTTCATGCTGAAGCAGTCCTTTCTCCGTACTTTGCACCACCGTATAGGGTTCCTCATGTTCCAGGAGCATTCCCACCACGGAACCTTGGGGAACAAAGGTATGTATCCGGTCCAAAAGCTCCCGATACCCCGGATCCTTCAGCACCTTCTGCCGGAATCCCGGACCGTCGTAATTGTATACCCCGCGTATACGTTCCCTTATGTCCTCCCGGCTGCGGACTGCTGCATAGACTGCCAGATTACCGCCCTTGGAATGGCCGGCCGCATAAAGCTCCCCCGGGCAGAGCTTTCCTATCTCCTCTAAGTAATCCCTGGCCGCCTGCTGCCCGGGAATCACATCCAGAAAGCTTAAGTTCAAATCCTCCTTCCACCCGATCAGTGTCCCGTCTGTTCCCCGAAATGCCGCAAGCGCGCCTCCATTCTCCAACAGCAGAGTAATGGCCGCAAACTGAAGCTCTTTTTTCTCATCGGCCAGTTCCCTTGCCCCGGTTAAACGTAAGGAGCCAAAACGCCGGCTTTTTCCCATGGTCTCCAAAAGCTCCCTATCCCGCGAGTCCCGAAAGCGGCTTTTCCCCGCTTCTTCGGGCAGCTCCAGGAACATCTGGGAAAGCTCCGATAGCCTTGGGGCTTCTTGGGGATTTGGAGCGATCATATTGTCAAATTGTATGTAGGACAGAGTGCTTATAAGCAAGGCATCTACAGACGAAAGAGGAAACTCGGCAAAAGACAGTTTCCCCTTCCATAATATATAATCAAGCATATTGGGCATCTTAATTACTTCCTTTTGGTTATCCGCTGTCATTCTCTATGGTATGGTTTTTTCAGACAAAAAAGACCGCCTTTCGGCGGCCTTCCCGTTCTTCCTGCCAATCAGCAAGTATTTTATTTCTTCTCCCGGCAATAGCATCCCAAAGCCTACGCCCCGAATACCCTTGACGCCTGCTTTATATTTTCCACAATCGGCACTCCAAAGGGACACCGCTTCTCACAGGCCCCGCAGGCAGCACACTCCGCCGCCTTGTGCTTAAGAGCTCCGTAATGCTCCCGGACCGTCTCCGGAATACTGCCCTGGGCCTTTGTCAGATTCAAAAGCTTTGTGACGGCAGCCACATCAATTTCCTTGGGACAGGGTGCACAGTGGCCGCAGTACATACAGTGGCCCTGCCAGCTTATCTTCGGCATAGAGGCAAAAGCCGCCGCATAATCCTTCTCCTCCTCCCCTGCCGTCTCATAAGCAATACTGGCTTCCAGCTCCTCCATGGAACGTGCTCCCGCCATAACACAGGCCACAGCCGGACGGGTCAGGGCATAGTGAATACACTGATACGGCGTCAATGCCTTTCCTGCCGGGGAAAGCTCCGCGCTTAAAAGATCGCCTCCTCCAAAAGCCTTCATCACTGTAATTCCCACTCCATTTCTCTGACAGACCTCATAGAGCTCCTGCCGCTGGGGATCCATATTTACCAGTGGCTTTTCATATAAGGCTGATTCAGAAACCCTTCACAGCCCATGCCAATCTCACTCACCTTAAGTCCGGTTCGTCCCAATACCCTGTAATTCATATCCGATATCCTCCTGTTTCGGTTTCGTAATATACAAGCTTCGTAATGTTCTCCCGCTATTTTATTATTATACTTCTTAAACTCCACTTTAAGTCAAATAAATCTTGTCTTCCTGCATTGTTTGGAGTAAAATTTTTATAACGGAAAGCAATATGCGGACACATTTTGAGGGAGGAATAAAAATGAACTGGAAAGACCGCTGTTTTCTATCCTTAGACGAAGAAAAACTATTCGAAGATTCCGGCCACCGTACCCGGTTCTTCGAACTATTAGACTGCTACGGCGACTACCCCTTTTTCACCAGGGGTCTGTGCAAATGCATGTACCTGTCCGCCTGGGACGAAGAACACTTTGCCATCATGCTGGAAACGCTCAGCGCCATGAGCCTGGGCCGTGAAACCGACACCGAAGACATGCGGATCCAGGGAGACACCCTGGCGGAAGTCCAGCCTGACGCAGAGTACTACGTCTATCAGCTCTCCAACTCCTTCCTGGACAACTGCACCTTCACCCTTCCTCAAAACGCAAAAATCGAACCTGAACAACGCCGCATCATAGAACAGGCCCTAAAAGCCGCCGCCCTCATTGACAGCATTTGAAAGCGCAGACGGCCTCCCGCAAAACAAGCGGCTGCCTTATTCTGCGATAGGCCCCCGCAACCTGCCATTTCAAAACTGTCTCACGGTAAACACGGCCACCGATCTCGGCCTCATAACAAATCTCCCGACAATGCGGACTTCCTCCCCCTCCTGGTAAAAATAACGTCCCTCTCCATCCCCAAATGTATTCACCGTCAAATACCAATCTCCAGAGCTGTAAACCTTAGGAAGGCTAATCTCCACATTCTCCCAAAACGTATTAATCGCTATATACACAATATCATCCCGGCCCTGCTCCCTGTCATACCCTGCAAAGCTCATCCCAAAGGTCCTTGTCCCATAAGGAATCACAACCCTGTCCGCATCCACATCATGGGCATGAATGGCATCCATCCCGCACACCGCCCTCGGCAGCGTTTTGCGAATCACCGGATGCTTATGCCTATAATCAATCATAAACTTAAAAAATTCAAACAGTTTCCGGTTCTTCGTAAGCAGCTCCCAGTTGAGCCAGGAAATTTCATTGTCATGGCAATAGCTGTTGTTATTGCCGTACTGTGTATTTCCAAACTCATCCCCAGCCAGGAACATAGGTGTCCCCCTGCTGCACATCAGTACGGCACAGGCGTTGCGGATCATACGATACCGAAGCGTCAGCACCTCCGGATCATCCGTCTCTCCTTCCGCACCGCAATTCCAGCTTCGGTTATTATCCGAACCGTCCGTATTATCCCATCCATTAATTTCATTATGCTTGTGATTATAAGCATACAAATCATACAGAGAAAATCCGTCATGGCAGGTAAAAAAATTCACGCTGGAATTGTAGCCTGCATATTCCTCTTTATGGCCTTTATGGTGATCCCCATAGAGATCCCCTGATCCTCCTATACTCCAGGCCGCATCCGTAGCTGCATGATTCTCTCCTTTAAGAAAGCTCCTTAGGGCATCCCGGTATCTTCCATTCCACTCCGCCCATCGTTTGCTGGCCGGGAACCGTCCTACCTGATAGAGGCCGCCTGCGTCCCAGGCCTCCGCAATCAGCTTTACCTTGCTCAAAATGGGATCATAGGCCAAACTCCGAAGAAGCGGCGGATTGCTGATAGGAGAACCATCCACATTTCTTCCCAGAATACTTGCCAAATCAAAACGAAAGCCATCCACGCGGTAGCTCACAGTCCAATACCGAAGGCACTCCAATATCAACTGATGAACAATGGGATGATTACAGTTCAAGGTATTGCCGCATCCGCTGAAATTGTAATAATTTCCATCAGGAGTCAGCATATAATAAACCTTATTGTCAAAGCCCTTAAAGCAGAAAGTAGGCCCATGCTCATTGCCCTCCGCCGTGTGATTAAAAACCACGTCCAGGATAACTTCAATTCCGTTTTCATGAAGCTCCCGAATCAGCTCCCGAAGCTCCGTCCCCTCCCGGTTATATTCCTGAGCGGAAATATAATTGGTATTCGGTGCAAAAAATCCAATGGAATTGTAGCCCCAGTAATCCAGAAGCTTCCGGCCATCTATTTCTCGGGAATTCATGGTTTCATCAAAGGCGAAAATAGGCATCAGCTCCACCGCGTTGATACCCAGCTCCTTCAAATAGGGAATCTTCTCCTTCAAGCCCGCAAATGTCCCCCGATGCTCCACCCCTGAGGAAGGATGCTGTGTAAAGCCCCGCACATGAAGCTCATAGATAATCAGATCACTCATCTCTCTGGCAGACTGAGGCATATCCCCCCAATCAAACACATCCTTCACAACCCGTGCCCGGTATCCTCGGCTCCGGCGCTCTCCCCAGCGGCCCTGTCGGGTAACCACTCTGGCATAGGGATCCAAAAGCACGGACTTCTTATTAAAAATCATTCCACGCTCCGGGGCATAGGGTCCTCCCACCCGGTAAGCATATTCAAACTTCTCAATGTCCAGTCCAAACACAATCATAGAATAGACATCGCCAATCTTATATTCCTCAGGAAACGGGAGCGTCGCATAGGGTTCCTCCTCCCCCTCATGAAAAAGCAGCAGCTCACAGGAGGTTCCAAAATGGGTATGGACCGTAAAGTTCACTCCATTCGGCAGGGCCATAGCCCCATTTACATCAAACAAGCCCGGCCTTACGGGAAAGCCTGCAATATTTCCCATAGGCGTCATGGTAATGGTATATTCCGGAACAAATTTCTGTGTGTAATATTTCAAATTTTCTCTCCCATCTTTTGATTTTGTTCTGCCGAACCTTTTTGGAAAAACACACCCTTTCCTACGGCACAAGACGAAAAGCCTCTGCTGCAAAAACCGCTGTCAGGTATGTACTCCGTACAATTACACGCAAAGTTAATATGGTCAACATTATAACTGCTTTCCCCTTCTGCGTCAAAGGAAATCTGCAAAAAATCCTATTTTTTAGAAATTTTCTCCATTATTTTTATGAGAATTGTTTCAAATGTCCGTATATTAAAGACAATATTTTTGAGATTTGGAGAACCATTAACTATATCTTAATCATATCTGCAAAAATTCCTTTTCCATCCCCTTCATTTATGGTAAACTATATCTCAACAGCCGAAGTCCGCCCCCCAGGGATATGGACTAACGGGATACTTATAGCGTATAAAAGAAGAAAAGAGAGTGATTCCATATGCCAATCAAAGTACAAAGCGACCTGCCCGTCCGGGCCATACTGGAAAAAGAAAATATCTTCGTCATGGATGAAACCAGGGCCTTAAATCAGGACATCCGGCCCTTGAAAATAGGAATTTTAAATCTGATGCCGCTAAAGGAGGACACCGAGCTTCAGCTTCTGCGCTCCCTTTCCAACACGCCCCTGCAGCTTGACATCACCTTTCTCACCGTAAGCACCCACGAGTCCAAGAATACGGCCCAGAGTCATATCAATAAATTCTACGAGCCATTCTGTCAGATAAAAAGGCGCCGCTTTGACGGCCTTATCATTACCGGGGCGCCTGTGGAGCAGATGGAATTTGAAGAGGTTGATTACTGGCCGGAGCTGGTGGAAATCATGGACTGGGCCGAGACACATGTCACCTCCACCTTCTTTATCTGCTGGGGCGCTCAGGCGGCGCTGTATCATTATTATGGACTGAAGAAACAATTATTACCCGAGAAACTTTTCGGCCTGTACCGGCATCAGGTGTGGAATCGGAAAGAACCCTTAATCCGGGGCTTCGACGATATCTTCCTTGCGCCTCATTCACGGCATACCACCGTGGACGCCCGGGCTATTCATAACTGTGAAGCCCTGACTGTTCTGGCGGAATCCCAGGAGGCCGGCGTCTTTATTGCTATGGCGGAGGAGGGTCGGAAGATCTTCGTCTTCGGCCATCCGGAATATGACCGCCGTACACTGGAAAAGGAATATCTGAGAGACAAGGGAAAGGGGCTGCCAATCCAGCCACCCAAAGATTACTTTGAAGGGGATGACAGCAGCAAAAGACCTCCGCTTATGTGGAGGGCGCATGCCAACACCCTTTATACCAACTGGATTAATTATTATGTATATCAGCTCACTCCTTATCAGTGGGAAGATGAAGAGTAAAAAAGAGTGTCTCAAAAGTCCTGAAACGACTTGAGAGGCACTCTCTTTTGGCCCTAACAAGGGAGCAATCTTAGAATATAATTACCTTCCGTAAAACAAAACAAGTGTAACAAATTTTCTCATCTTCTCCTACCATTCAATCCCCTTGCGAGCCGAAAGGCCCTTATCGAAGGGATGCTTCTTCTTCTGAATCTCAGACACGTAGTCCGCAAGCTCCACAAGCTCCGGCGCCGGGTCCCGTCCGGTAAGAACTATCTCCGGTTTTTCCGGCTTTTCCTTTAAAAATGAGAGAACCCTTTCCCGATCCAAAAGACCATGATTGTAGGCGGCAATCAGCTCGTCCATCACCAAAAGAAAGATATCTTCCTCTGCGGCAATTTGAACCGTCTTCTCAAACAGCTCTTCATAAGCACTCTTTGCCTCGCCTTTTTGTTCCTCCGTCATATTCCAGAAAAATCCAAACTGCCGGGGGCAGGTAAGCACCCGTATATCGGGAAGCTCTCTTAGAATTTTCAGTTCCGAAGAACTGCCGTCCTTCAAAAACTGTGTCACCAAAACCTTTTTCCCGCTTCCGGCTGCCCGGAGAACCAACCCCATAGCGGCAGTTGTTTTTCCCTTACCGTCTCCGCAGTAAATATGAATGCATGACTGAGCCATCAATGATTCCTCCAATATTTTTTCATATATTTATCCGCACATAATGCCGACATCGAAAATTTTTCAACGATTCTCTTTGCTGTTGCATCCTTTGTCACTCCCAAATCCTGGCAGGTTTCTATCAACGCTTTTATTCCCTGCTCTATTCCTTGCTCTATTCCTTGCTCTATGCCTTCCTCTCTTCCTTCTTCTCTTCCCTGCTTTATTCCTTTTCCCATTCCATACTGAATCATTTTATTCAGATGTTCATTTGCATCTACCGTTCTTTTTTCTTTATGGGGTTCCTTTCTCTGTATCCAATCCCTTACTTTTGCATACGTAACTGCCATATCAAACGCATCCTCCTCCATTTGCTTATATGCCGGGTTACTCTCTGTCAATTCCTTTAGCTTTTCCGGTTGACTGGCATAACGGATATAGTCAAACACCAGACGTATATCCGTACGGAACACTTCCGTATCCTTTAACTTGCGCACCTCCACTACATGCACCTGATAATTCTGTACCAATTTTCTAAAAGCTTCGGGGATCTCTGAAAAATCAATTATCTCATGAAGCTCCCGAGAGGCATCCCATTCCTCTTCCCCATAATATAGTACAATCGTTACCACCGGATGAAGGCGGCTATACCTGGCAAAGCCGTAGAGATATTCCCCCGGCGTAAGCTCCTTTCCGCTTTTACGAACCTCTTTTCGTATCTTCGCGGCCTGTGCCTCGTATTCCCGCACATCGTAAGACATCGCCCGCAGGGGAAGCGCATAGTCCAGCTCCTCTTGATTTTCAATTCCAATCACCGCAAAGTTCATGCCAAAGGCCGTGCGCCTTATCAAATCCCTGGCCTTAAACTGCCGCCCTTTTCCCGGCCATCCTCTCTGAAAGCCCCGTATTTTGTAAAATCCGCTCTGTGTATCAAGAGGCTGTAAATCCTCTTTTTTCACAACCTGTTCTCCGCCGCAGATAATTCCGTTGATCAAATCCGCATAGCGTTCATCATCTGAGTAAAATTCCTTAGAACAAAGATCTCGTTCCAATCCTCCGCCTCCTAACCTGATATTTGCAGGAGACTTTTGAAAATCTCCTGCCTTTGTAATTGATGATTTGGGAATCAAAAGCATAGATTTTCTGAATTGAATTAGAATTACAAGAATACCTTCGTTCGAATTGCTCTGAAAAAATCATATATGCCTTTCGGAAATTTTAGCATGTCCGGTAAACATTTGCAAGCTATTTGTTAGATATTTCCTATTTTTTACAGCGCAGGGCTGCAAACTCATCACAATTTGCATAAAACCGGCACACAGGACCACAGAAACCAAAATACCCAGATTCCTGCCAGCGCCAGAGCTGCCGTCACATACATCAGTCTGTTTACTCTGCGGATATCTTCATGCTCTACAGGACGTAACGCATCTCCAATGGAAGGCTTCTCATAAAGCTTCCCAAAATACCATGCATTGCCGGCAAGCCGCACTCCAAGCGCTCCTGCTGCCGCAGCCTCCGTATGGGCAGAATTGGGACTTGCGTGGTTCCTTCTGTCCCTGCGGTAGATCCGAAAAGCCTGTCCCATAGAAAGCCCCGAAAAAGGACTTGCAAGTACCATCAGAATCCCTGAAATCCGGGCCGGAATCCAGTTCAGCACATCATCCAATTTGGCAGAGAAACGCCCAAAATAGAGATATTTCTCATTTTTATAACCCACCATAGAATCCAGGGTATTCACCGACTTGTAGAAAAATCCAAGTACCGGACCTCCAAGAGCCAAAAACAGCATAGGCGCAATCACTCCATCGGAGGTATTCTCCGCCACCGTCTCCACAGCCGCCTTTGCCACTCCTTCCTCATCAAGCCTTTCCGTATCCCTCCCGACAATCATGGATACCGCCCGGCGCGCCTTTGGTAAATCCTTTTCCTCCAAAGCATCATAGACACGCATACTCTCCGTTTTTAAGGACCGGGCCGCAAGAAGCTGGTAATTCCAGAATACACACAAGGCAAAAGCCAGCCGCACATACACTCTCCGGACAAGACACAGAATCAGAAAAGAAATCCCACAGGAGGCAAGCGCCACAAAGACTGCAAAAAAGGCGCCGGCTGTCAACTGCCCCTGTTCGGACTTTGGAAATATTCTGCGAAATGCCCTTTCCCCTTTGCTAATCAAAAGTCCGATGGCACGCACCGGATGGTAAAGCCACCGGGGATCACCGAAAATGAGGTCCAGCACAAAGCCTGCTGTCAGTGCCAATAGGTTCCACCTCATAAAGCCGAATACCTCCTTCGTTACTCTCGTCCCAATGGGCAAGCCAGCCCATTCCATTCTTTACCTGCCAGTCGTAAAATGCTTTCTTCGGCTCTCCATAAGCCGCCAGAATACTCATAATGGTTCCTCCGTGGACCACAAGAGCCGCTTTTTTACAGCCTTTTTTCCGGATCTCCTCCAACACCTCTATGAAACCCTCACAGCATCTGTTTTGAAAATCCTCTCGCCTCTCCCCTCCGGGAAACGGCATCCTGCCCTCGCTGTCCACCCATGCCTGATAACGGGGATTGTCTTTTAGTTCCTGATAATTTTTATTTTCAAACTCACCAAAGTCGCATTCGCGAAGCTTTTCAAAACACCGTATCGGCAGCTCCGGCCAGAGGAGATCCGCTGTCTCCAGACATCGCTTCATGGGGCTTGCATAGACGGCCTCCACCTGGGGATAAAAAAAGCGCTTCAAAGCCTGCCGGCCTTCCGAACATAAGCTCTCATCTGTGGTTCCGATATAACGTCCCAATGTGTTGCCGTAAGTTTTTCCATGACGGATGAAATACAGCTCAATCATGCTTAATCACCATACCTATCCCGCAGACAACACGGTGAACCTCCCGGGCCTTTTTCGCCAGTTCACAGCAGATTCTTCCCGTTGTTTCTCTGTAATTCCGATCAAAGGCATCTATGGGGACTACGCCGCTGCCAAGCTCATTTACCACAATTACTGCCTCAGGATTTCGCTGAATCAGATCTTCCGCAAGAGTTTTAAGCTCTCTTCCTTCCTCCAGCGCGCGCCGGATATATGAATGAAAATGAAAAATTCCCCTGGCCTTGTATATGTCCTCCCAGGAGCAGCTCTCACCGTCTGCCATCATAGATTCATCTAAAGAAAATGTTTCCATCGCATAAGCTTTCTTTCCCTGAAAGGCTCCGCCTGTTATCAGTATCATATGTCTCTCCTATTTCAATTCCATACCAGCGTTGTTTTATCTGTCACTGTGCACTTTTATAAAATCACTTTTCAATAACTTAAAGATATGCCTGCAAATCAATTTGTACCCTGTAAAAGATATTACTATTTTTCAGCTTCGTAATATTTTCCCTGTGCCTTTGGTTAGAACAATTTTCCGGCCAGATACACGGACCCAGCCATCACCAATTCGCAGATTTGCAGAAAAAATCCGGCCAGATCCCCGGTAATTCCTCCAAACTGTTTTTTTGACATTTGGTAGTAATACACAAAGGTCAGCCAGGCGCCGGCCAAAGCCGCCGCGCCCATTTTTACATTTGTAAGACACATATACCCGGCAGAGAAAACCACCAGTACATACATGCTGATTTCCACACACCGTTTCTGTGCCGCGTCTGCAAACATAGCGACTGTTCCGCTTTTCTTGGCGCTGGGAAATGCCGCCACCGCAAGGCCGCTGAAAGCTCTGGACAGCACATAGCCGCCCGCCAGAAGACGCACCTGCTCCTCCCCTAGCTCACTCCAGATCCCAAGACAGGCCGTAAAATAGCAGCAGGCCGTTATCACCGCAAACGCTCCTGCATGGGAATCCTTCAAAATCTCCAGCTTCCGCTCTTTCGTCTGGTAAGAGCTTAAAGCGTCCGCCGTGTCAAGAAGGCCATCCAGATGAATCCCTCCCGTCACCATCACCGGAATCAGTACATAGCCTGCGGTCCGCAGAAAATTCCCGGCCTCCAGCCATTGAGCCGCATAGCTCCAGAGCTGCATAGCCGCCCCTATCACAATCCCTATCAACGGAAAGAAGCACATCATATAACGCATGTTTTCCTTTTCCCAGTCCGCCCTTGGCATGGGAATCTTTGAGTACATGGCAAATGCAATTTTAAAGCTGTTCCACAATTTTCCCATGACTTACCTTTCTTATTCCAGTTCCGTAATATTCCTCACAACACACCTCTTTGAAATCAATTTCCAGTCACAAGTCCATGTGCCTGCAAATCGATTTGTGTATTGTGAGGCATATTACTGTTTTCCAGTTCCGTAATATCCGGCTATTTTTTCAGTTGCAAAGGAATCCCACAGACAACCTCCATCACCTCGTCCGCTTCCCTCGCCAGCTCCCGGTTGACCCTGCCCAAATAGCGCTGATACTGCTCCGTCGTTTTATCATATGTGATTCCATCCGAAAAAATATCATTGGTAACCACAATCAAATGCCTGCTGCTTGACCGAATTTGCCGGATTCCATCCATAATCTCCTCCGGGGTATGCTCTCCCGCTCCCTCCGGCTCAAACATCTCGTTTGCTGTCAGATTGGAAAGACATTCCAGAAGAACTACTCCTTCCCCCGGAAGTATCAGTTGTTTCAAATTTACATAATGCTCAATCGTAAAAAATCCCTTTCCTGACCGCAGCCTCCTGTGGCGTTCCACACGTCTTTTGCCTTCCTCCCCGAAGGGCTTCATGGTAGCTATGTAATACAGGAGAAGACCTTCCTTTTTTGAAAGCATGACAGCCCGATTCTCCGCATATTCTGACTTTCCGCTTCCGCTTCCTCCGGTAATCAACACAAACATAACATCCCTCCGCCTACTAGTCCAAAACCAATCAGCACATACATGGTGTTTCCTCACATTTCCGAAGAAAATTCCAAGCAGCTATGGGATTGGAATAAAAAAACAAGTGAGGAAAGCCTGCATATAAGCTTCCGCTTCCATGCACACATTCCCAATTCCGCTTCCGCAAAGGCTTTTTCGCTCTCATACTGCCGCCGCAGCTCTCACTCTCCCAATAGTGAAATTCATGGCCCCTTATTTCCATTCCCGTCTCAAGCAGCATCTGATTTTCCAATGCCTCCAGCGTCACATAGCCGAATCTGGTAAGCTTCTCCCTCCGGTACGCCCTTGCATCCAAAACGCCTGCCAAAGGATAATCCTTACCGTCTGCCCCCTCAAGACTTTTGTGCAGATAGAGAAAGCCGCCGCACTCCGCAATACAGGGAAGCCCCCCGCGTATCGCCCGGCAAACACAAGTCCGCATGGAAGTATTTTCACTCAAAGCCTTTGCGTGAAGCTCCGGATAACCGCCGCTTAAGATAAGCCCCCGGATTCCTTCGGGAAGCTCCCTGTCATGGAGCGGCGAAAACTTCACCAGCCGGGCGCCCATTTCCTCCAAAAGCTGCAAATTATCCCGGTAAGTAAAGCAGAACGCCTCATCTTCCGCTACGGCCACCGAAACAGAACCTGGATTTTTCAAAACCGGAATTTCAGGCGCCACATAATCAAACTCAGAAGCCGCCACCGCCATAGCCAAAAATGCATCCAAATCCAAGGTTTCCTCCAAACGCTCTGCCAGTTTATGAAGCTTCTCCTGAAGCGCCTCAATCTCCCCCGGCAGCACCAGCCCCAGATGGCGGCTTTCCAGTGTCCAGTCCGTAAGCCTTGGCACATACCCCAAAACCTTCAAAGGAAAACGCTCCTCCACCATTCGTTTCAAATCAGGATACATTCCCTCGGACACCTGATTTAAAATAATTCCCTGAATCCGGGAAGGCTTTTCAAATTCCAGAAAGCCCTGGATCAGAGGAAGGAGCGAAACGCTTAACCCCCGGCAGTTTACAATCAGAACCACCGGAATATCCAAAGCCCTCGCCACGTCCGCCGAGCTTGCCTTTGCAGAAATACCGGCCAGGCCGTCATAGTAGCCCATAACTCCTTCCACCACGGAAATTTTCGCTTCACGGGCCGCTTTGCCGAAAAGATAACGGGTCACGCTTTCCTCCGTAAAAAAAGTGTCCAGGTTGCCGGAGCGCGTGCCAATCACACGGCTGTGAAACATGGGGTCGATATAGTCCGGGCCGCATTTAAAGGAAGCCGTCCGGTAGCCACGATTTACCAGAGCGCTGAGGATTCCGCAAGTAATCAAGGTCTTTCCGCTTCCGCTGGCAGGGGCGGCCAGCATAATTCTTGGCAGTTTCATAACTGTTTTCTCCTATTAAAAGTCGCTGCGCGACGGCACTAAAGGGTAAAGTCGCTTCGACACACCTGTGATGA
>OFFF01000279.1_pt1 | contig 40676 bp, 27 predicted proteins | sample 1521301 | NCBI WGS metagenome assembly OFFF01 (sample SAMEA3504101, study PRJEB24116) | mouse gut metagenome | biome: mouse gut; feature: mouse-associated habitat; material: faeces | place: Denmark | collected 2011
CCCGCGTTCACCAGCTTCAGGTCCACATTGATTCCCGTCTGGGGCGTGAAGCTGCTGTTGATCAGCTGTCTGATGATATTGGACTGGTCGCGGCCCGATGTGATCCACACCTCCACCGTGGTCTGATTCTCGCTTTCCTCTGCCAGCACGGTCTGTCCCAGAGTGCTGTAGTCCGTGAAGAAAGAGTTGATAAAGCTCTGTACTTCAAAGCTTACCGCCCCGAAGAAACCGGCTTCCGCCTTGGGAAGCTCCCCCCCTGACGGAATGACTTCAATATAGTCAATCGACAGTGGCTGCTCGCTGACATTGGCGATCCAGTCAGCCAGGCTGGCGATATTGTCCTTGTACTGGGAGAAATTGCTGGCAATCTGTGTCGGATCCTCATGCATCTTCTCCAGCTGGCGGTTGAGCTTATCCAGCGCCACCACCTGCTCGCCCTTGGCCCCTACCTCTTCTTCCAGATAGACGGACACTTCTTTTAAGATATCCGCCTGGACCTTCATATTTTCAATGGTGTCCCCAATCATGTCATCGAAGTTGTAATCCCGGTAGATATCAGCCTCCGCGCCGGTGATCAGCAGGATCTCCCGGTAAATCTGGTTCATCTGCGTCAGGCTGCTGTCCACCTTGGCGATCACGTCCGCCAGCTCTCCCAGCGTCACCTCCAGGGTAATGGTATGTACTTCTCCGGCAGTCAGATAGAACTCATATCTCTCCTCATCGTTCCCCAGCGCGTCCACCTGCCAGCTGCCGGAATACCCAAAGGAAAGGTTCCTGGCCTCCTGGAAGGGAATCTCCCCGTCTATCAGAAGCGTCCTGGATGTGAACATGCCCGAGAGGAGATCCTGCTTGTAGCGCAGCGCGATGTTGTAAAGGCCGTCCTCCGGCACCTCCACCTCCCAGGTGATCCACTGTCCCGCAAGCTTGTACTGGTTGCCGCTGATCTGGTTCAGCTTCACCTGGGACGGGTGCTGGGGCTCCGTGATGGCAGAGCTCCTGTCCGCCGTCTGGTACAGGGTATAGTCTGATTTCCGGTATAAGTTTTCCGCCTGTATCTTCACAGGCTCTCCAGCCGCCGCGGAATACCCTTTCTGGGCATATTCCGCCTTCACTTCGCTGTAGGGCCTGATGGTGTCTTCCGCCCGCACAGTTACGGATGCCAGGTACATGGGCTCTCTCACGCCCTGAATCGTGACAGTATGGGTGCCCGCCTCCAGGTAAAAGGCCAGAGGAGCATTGGAATACCTGGCGGAATCGTACACGTAGACTTTGCGCCACTCCTGTACTTCCTCCTGGGCAGGACGGATATCGTTGCCGTTGATATCCTCCTTGATCTCCTCCACGTCCTTCCATGTTCTGGTGAACGAGACATACTGCATCTCTTTATATAAAATCTGCCCGTCCACCAGAATATTCCTCTCGATGCCGTTCTGGTTTCCCTCGGCCGACATATACTCCACCATCAAATTGTACAGCCCGGCACTCTGGACATTGAACTCCCAGGTGACTTCGCTGTCCTCTCCGGTATATATTATCTGCCCCTCCGTCTTCTCTACATCCCCCTGGGACTCACTGTAGTCAGCCGCGGCGATCTCTTTGACATCCTTACCAAAGGACGCGTCCTCATATCCGCTCAGATATTCCAGATAAGAACTCCCCTGATAATAATTCAATGCCGAAGCAACGTCTGCCGCCTCATTTTCTTCCGCTTTCACCGTATCAAATATGCCCACCTGCGACACCAATACAAGCGCCATGATACCTGCCAGAACACGTCTTCCGATCCGAATGTGTTTATTCATTGATGCCTCCATAAATATCATGGGGGAATAAATCCCTGATGCTGTATTTATTCCCCCATGTGAAATATCTAACCTAAAGATAGAATCCACGTTTCACGAGTCTTCCATCGCATGAACCATTACTGCACTGTGTCTTTCTGCAACATAATGTCTTCCAGTTCCTGAATGCCCGTCTCGACCTCTTTCTCAATGGCCTGGATCGAAGACATGATCTTCTTGGAACGATCCTTCATCGTCACGTCCCGGAGCACGTTCACCAGATTATAGAAACCTCCCGCGCACTGCTGACCGATCCACGCGTAGTCAGCCATGGCGTATTTATTGATGTTCTTGACGATTTCCCTGGCCGTGTCGTCGCGCAGCTTCAGGTTCAGGTACTCGTTCTCCTCGATCTCGTTCTCTTCCTGAGCGAAGTAGGCAAGGGCCTCTACGATCATGACCGTCTTCTCGATATCCGGATTGTTGGCAAAGATTCCCATGATGGGAGCGTCATGGCTGACCCAGCACTGGTATCCGTCCGGCTCTGAGTCATCTCCCCTCGGCATGGGGACGACGCCGAAGTCGTCTGTCATGTCATAGATGGGATCCGCAAAACCTCTGCCTCTGGAGTAACAATAGAACAAAGTCTGACCGTTCACGAAGAGATTCACGATATCGGGGGGCTCCATGCCAAGGCTGTAAGTGTCATAGGCATTCTCAAAGGGATCCAGTATTTCAGAGATCTGATTGACTACCCTGAAAGCGTCCTTTGTATTCAGCTCGAATTCGAAATGCCCGTCCTCGCCTTCCCGGATGAACTTCTTGCCGGCTCCGTTATAGAGCACGCCCGGGCCGTCTTCCGAATGGCCGCAGACGAATCCATAGCGGTCATTTCCATCGAACACGCCGTCGCCGTTCAAATCCTTTTTCGCCGCCTGGCAGTACTCCAGCAGCTTGGACATGGTCCACTCATCCCTGGCGTACAGATCGTACGGACTCTCCAGGTCCAGTTCCTCGATGATGGCCTTGTTGAAGAACATCACGAAAGCCTCATCATGCTGGCAGGCGAAAGGCGCGCCCACCGCGTATATCTTATCCTGATACTGCAGAATGTTGACGCTGCCGTATCTCTGCCAGTACTCCGTATCCAGATTCAGGCCCTCCAGCTGAGCCAGGTCAAGCAGGCGTCTGGCCTTCAGGAATCTTCCCAGCATCCAGGTCTCACAGACGACGATGTCCGCGTACTTGGAGCCGGCATTGGCCGCGTTCTGGGCCTCTTCCTCATTGAAGTCGATACGCTCAATCGTGCAGTTGAACAGCTCCTCGACCTTATCCACACGGTTGATGACCGCGTTGGCGATATCGGAGCTCCCCTCTTCCGGAAACCATCTGGATACGTTGGAATCCGCCACCGTGAACACATAGCCGTCCAAGTCCTCAATCTTGAAGGGGTACTCGTTCGTCTGCTCGTCGATGTTTTCTGATTCCGCATTGTCACCACAGCCTGTAAGGCAGCCCAGCACCATGGACATGCACAGCAAAAGGCTAATCCCTTTCTGAAACTTCATCCATATCTCCTTTCAACCCCTTATGCCCGACCCGCCTTTCCGGATGCCTGCGGAACATCTCCAGAGGCACCGGTCAGGCAGACCGAGACAACTCAACTGCTCAGTTCATCAAAAATACCTTGAAAAATTATCTGGCAGCGCCGAACAATACCAGCTCACTGATCTGCATGGTTCCGTTGTGGGTGATTGCGAACTTGTACTCTGTATAAGCAGCCGCACCTTCTACGAAACGTCCGTAAGCGGTATAGTTCACATCTTCCATTGCGATATCATCACGGCCGCTGGCGTCGATCTCCACCCACTCGCCGTTCTCATCTTTTCCGGACAGAACCCAGCCGATGGGGTTACGGTCAGGATAATCCTTGTTGTCGTTAGCGGTGTAGACAGCATAACCGGTTAAGGCAGTAGCTTCGCTGAGAGAGAAAGTGATCTCCGCAGTAGCCTCAGCCTCAGCAGAACCGATGCCGCAGCAGTACTTGGTGTAGATATCATCGTCGAACAGGTTCACAGCGCCCTCGCCGCCGAATCCTTCGAAGCCTTCCGTCACGGCTACGGTGTCCGCAAGGACTGTCACCGTGTTGTAGCCCTCGTTCAGGTTCTTCGCATCGTCATTGCCTGTAAGGGCAGCCTCAGCGAAGCAGAAGGACGACCAGTTGTAGTCTCCGCCCTTGAAGACGAAGTAAACGGTCTGTACGCCGGTTACGCTGGCCAGGTCGGACATGGCAAATTTCATCGTGTTGGTCTCGATGACGGCATCGTTCCAGTCAGTTCCTCCGGTGAAGGAAGCGCTTCCTACAAGGGGGCCGTCCGCACTGTCGAGGTGGACTTCCAGTTCACATTCGCCCACGAAGTCGCCGGTCATCTTCAGGTCTGTGTAGTTGCCTTCGCCGAAGTTCATCTTATAGCCGGCCGTGCTGCCTGCCTTCGCATATACATGGGTTTCTCCGCGGTCTTCTATCCCTTCGCTCTCAAAGGATTTCGCGGGACTTGTCTTTGCCTTCGCCTCGCCCACCTTATACAGCTCGAAGTAATCGGGAGTCATCAGGTTATCGCCTTCGCCCTCCCACTCAAGCACCAGGCTCACAGGGCCCATATCGCCGTTCTGACCGCTCAGGCCGGGTACGCCAAAAGTCACCACGCCGCTTGCGTCGAACTCAGCCTCGCCCACATTGGTACCGAATTCCTCATAGTCCTCATCGCCGATCCAGAGCCTTACCGTGCCGCCCGTGGAATCTTCCCCGTAATGGATGGAAATCTGGCCGTAGCCGCCGTCTGCCAGCTCTACATTATACATCGCCCATGCCTTGGTATTCAGGCCGCTGATATGGTCGCCGTCCGCCGCTACGCCGTCGCTGCTCAGTTCAAAGGACTCAGCCTCTACTTTGACAGCTGCAGGTCCCTCTGCCACGGGTTCCGGTGTCTCTTCCTGCTGGTCGTCTCCCGCGCCGTCGGCTTCGCCCTGGTCTTCACCCTCGGCAGAGTCCTCAACGGACTCCTCAGACGACTCCTCGGTGGATTCCTCAGTGGACTCCTCTACGGAAGAATCCTGCTGGGAGCTGTCTCCCCCGTCGGTGGAATCATTTCCACATGCAGCCATGCTGAATACCATGGCTGTGCACAACAAGTAGCTTAACGCTTTCTTTTTCATACTTTATCCTCTCTTTTCTTTTTATTAATCGAAGCCTTTCGGCTGACGATTCCCTGTAAGGTATTATTCATAGGACAGCTTCCTTCCTTTTTCCGGAATGACCAGATACAGGCTGTGCCTCCCTGAGACCTTCTCAATATCGGCCTGCACTGTCTGGGGGCTGTCCCCCGCCGGCACCGCCAGGGCCGCCAGCAGCTCTCCGTCCCATGCGTCCAGCCTGATCTCCACCGTGCAGTCCTGATCGGCCGCCAGGGAAAACCGCAGGGACCCGCACTCCTCCCCGAATCGCACACAGGTATATTCCAGATAGGCATTGTCGCCTACCGCCTCTATGGTCCTTACGCCGCCTTTCTCCCCGGAAATGACCGCTTTCCCGCAGCGGGTGAAAGAATCGATGTCCACGGTGTGGGTAATGCTGACCTTGACCTCCTGCTCGTCTCTGCAGTTGTTCAGCACCGCCACTCCCGCCGAGGCGCTGTACGGTATGATATTCACATTGTCAGGCGCCTTGTTTGCCAGGGCCGTGGTCATCAGGCCATCGGAATTGCGGTTGTCCCACGCGGCCTCCCCGTTCATCCGCAGCCAGTCCATGACATCCTTCTGTCCGCAGTTCATGGCGAAGCAGTACATCCAGCGGGCCAGGATCCCCTTGAACCCTACCAGGTCGGTGCTGTTGTCCTCATTGTTCATCACGCCGCCCTGATACATATTGTTGATGGTGTAATCCGCCGCCCTGCGGGCCCTGTCGAAATATGTCTTCTCCCCATAGTGCAGATACAGGAGCGTGTTGGCCCCTATGAAAGTGCCCTGGTTGTAGGTGGAAGCCCAATGATTCTTGTCCCCGTCAATGTTGTACGAATCGTAGACATTGCCCGTGTCCTCCTCGTAAATGTTGGCCGTCACCCAGTCCATGATCTGCACTGCCTTCTCGTAATAGCTCTCGTCGTCCAGGATATCCCCCAGCAGACAGGCCGCTATGGTCAGGGGACAGTTGATACAGGCGTTCTTCGTCTGGTTGTCGGTCCTCCACCAGACGCCTCCGCCCAGGTCATCGCTCCAGCCTCTCTCCCACACGATGTCGAAATGCTTCACCGCCATGTCCAGGAACTCCTGGTCTCCGGTGCAGTTGTAAGCCCTCGCGCAGGCGATGGTCATCCAGGCGATGTCATCGTTGTACTCGTTCCAGGACCAGTCCCTTCCATGCTCCTGCTTGAACCCCTTGAAGATTTCCCGGATCATTTCATAATATCTCTCATCCCCGGTATGCTCATAGGCGTCGATCACCATCTCGTACATCTCCGCCGGCTCCCAGAATAAGAAGCTGTCCCCCATGAAATATCCGACTCCTTCGGTCATCTTGCTCTGAAAGTAATAAGTGTCGATAAATCTGGAAAGACTCTCGTATGCCTTGTCCTCTATCGTAACAATATCCTTCTTCACTTCGTTTTCCTCTGTTCCGCTTTCCTTCGTTCCGGTTTCTTCCGTTCCGTTGCTTCCCGTTCCGTTGCTTCCCGTTCCGTTGCTTCCTGTTCCGTTGCTTCCCGTTCCGTTGCTTCCCGTTCCGCTGCTTCCCGTTTCGTTTCCCTCCGCACGGCCGCTTTCTTCCCTGTCGCTCTCCGCGCCGCTCCCCTGGCTGTTTTGGGTCTCCCGGCCCGCTCCGTCCGCGTCCCCGCTTCCGCCGCAGGCCGTTGTTCCCAGGGCAAGAACCAGCAGCATCCCCAGCGCCGGCCGTTTCAGCTTGTCAACAAATCTCATTCCTTCTCCCATCTATGTATTGCGAATCCGTTTGAATCTTTCAGACTGATTCTTACTGCATGAACAAACTATGGTCAAATGATACGTCATTATGTGTAATTGATATGTTGTTTATATTATATATGTCATCTGGCATTTCGTCAATACATATTTAGCAGAAAGAAAGAATTCCGTCAAATTTCACATAAATGCAAATCGATTTTTGTTCATTCTTTCATTTAATTCCTCTGATTCAGAACATCCTCCAATTCCTGGATACTGTACTGAACCTCCTTCTCAATGGCCTGGATACTGGACATGATCTGCTTATCCGGCGTCAGGCCCATGCAGATGCCGCGCATGGCCTGGCACATGGCATTGATGCCGTTATTGTCGCCGCTCATGTCAAGCTGCCACTGCACCCAGGCATAGTCTATCATGGCATATTTATTGATATTCGACACAACCTCCCTGGCCGTATCATCCCGCAGCTTGTTTGCCAGATATTCATTCTCCTCAATCTCGTTCTCTTCCTGGGCGAAATAAGCCAGCGCCTCCGTGATCATGATCGTCTTCTCGATATCCGGATTGTTGGCCATGATTCCCATGTTGGGCGCGTCATGGCTGACCCAGCAATGGTACTCGTCAGGGCCTGCGTTGTCACCTTTGGGGATAGGAACCACGCCGAAATCATCCTCCATGTCATAGATGGGATCCGCAAACCCTCTGCCCCTGGAGTAGAAATAGAACAGGGTCTGTCCGTTCACAAAAGCTTCGGCGATTTCAGGCGGCAGCAGACCGTCGCTCTGCCATGCGTTCTCATAAGGATCCAGAATCTCTTTGACCTGATTGACGATTCGGAAGGAATCCTTTGTATTCAGGGCGAACTCGAAATGGCCGTCCTCCACTTCCCTCAAGAACCTGCCGCCCGCCCCCATGTAAAGCACGAAAGGACCATCGAATTCCTGTCCGCAGGTGATTCCATAACGGTCGTTCTTGTCGAACACGCCGTCGCCGTTCAGGTCCTTCTTGGCAGCCCGGCAGTACTCCAGCAGTTTGGATATAGTCCACTCGTCCCTGGCGTACAGATCGTAGGGGCTCTCCAGATTCAGCTCCTCAATGATCGCCTTGTTGAAGAACATGACGAAGGTCTCGTCATGCTGGCAGGCGAAAGGCGCTCCCAGGGCATAAATCATGTCATGATATTTCAAAATGCTGGTGTCGCCCCATCTCTGCCAGTATTCCGCATCCAGGTTCAGGCCTTCCAGCTTATTGATGTCCACAAGGGCTTTACTTCTCAGAAGGTCCCTCGCCAGGGCGTAAGTAGGACTGATGATGATGTCCGCATATTTCGTTCCCAGCATGGCTGCCTGGGCGGCCTGTCCGGTATCGCAGTCGATTCTCTCGATTTTACAGTTGAACAGCTTTTCCACTGTCTCCACCCGCCTGATGATGGCGTTTCCGATATCGGAGCTTCCCTCCTCAGGGAACCATCTCGCCACATTGGAGTCGGCAACGGTAAACACATAACCGTCCAGGTCCTCGATTTTAAACGGGTATTCCTGTTCCTCCAAATCCACATCCTTCTCCTCGCCGTTCCCGCATCCGGCAAGACAGCCAAGTGTCATAGCAGCACACAACGCCAGGCTTATCGCTTTCTTGAATTTCATTTCATCCTCTCTCTTTCCCCTGCCCCGGGGAATACGCCCCGGGGCAGGCAATTGTTATATTATTATATCATTTGCTTTTAATATCAGAGAGGCGCACAACGACCCCATCGTCATCGTGTGCCTCCTTCCTTGCCTTTCCTTTTATTGCTTTTTATTGCCTTTAATTTCTCTGGTTCAGAACGTCCTCCAGCTCCTGGATGCTGATTTCGACTTTTTTCTCAACGGACTGAATCGTGGCCATAATCTGGTTCGATGAGTTGCTCATGGCCACATCCCAGACTTTCCAGATCATGTCGTTGAAGCCTTCGTTGTAGGCGCCGTTCTCGCCCAGCTGCCATCCCACCCAGGCGTAGTCTATCATGGCGTACTGGTTGATGTTCTGGACGATGTCCCTGGCCGTGTCGTCGCGCAGCTTGTTGGCCAGGAACTCATTCTCCTCAATCTCGTTCTCCTCCTGAGAGAAGTAGGCCAGGGCCTCGGTGATCATAATCGTCTTCTCGATATCCGGATTGTTGGCCATGATTCCCATATTGGCAGCGTCATGGCTGACCCAGCAGTTGTATTCATTGGGACCGGCGTTGTCGCCCTTAGGCATGGGCACGATACCGAAATCGTCCTCCATGTCATAGATGGCGTCCGCCATGCCGCGGCCCCTGGAATAGCAGTAGAACAGGGTCTGCCCGTTCACGAAGACGTTCGTGGCGTCAAGCTGGCCCAGGTTCCCATTATTTTTATAGGAATTCTCAAAAGGATCCAAAATCTCCTTAATCTGGTTGACCAGCCGGAAAGCGTCCTTGGTATTGAGTTCAAATTCAAAATGGCCGTCCTCTGTCTCCCTGAGAATCTTTCCCCCCGCTCCCATGTAGAGTACGAAAGGTCCGTCAAACATGTGGCCGCAGATAAATCCATAGCGGTCATTTTCATCGAACACGCCGTCTCCGTTCAGATCCTTCTTCGCAGCCCGGCAATAATCCAGCAGCTTGGACATCGTCCACTCGTCCCTGGCGTACAGATCGTAGGGGCTCTCCAGATTCAGTTCCTCGATGATCGCCTTGTTGAAGAATATCACGAAGGCCTCGTCATGCTGACAGGCAAAAGGCGCACCCAGAGCGTAAATCTTGTCATGATATTTCAGGATGCTGGTGTCGCCCCATCTGGTCCAGTATTCCGCGTCCAGGTTCAGGCCCTCCAGCGTGTTGATGTCCACAAGCGCCTTACTCTTCAGGAGGTATCTCGCCATGGCATAGGTGGGGCTGACGATGATGTCCGCGTACTTGGTACCGGCCATTGCCGCCCTGGCAGCCTCCTCCCCGTTAAAGTCAATCCGCTCAATCTCACAGTTGAACAGCCTCTCCACCGTCTCCACCCGGTTGATGATAGCGTTTCCGATTTCGGAGCTTCCCTCCTCGGGGAACCATCTGTTGACATTCGAATCCGCCACGGTGAATACATAGCCGTTCAAATCTTCTACCTTGAAGGGATACTCACTGGATTCGCCGCTTTCCTCGGGCTGCTCTTCTTTGCCGCAGCCGGCCAGACATCCAAGCACCATGGACACGCACAGCGCCAATCCGATTGCTTTCTTAAACCTCATCCCGTCAACTCCTTTCACAGCTTAGTCTTAATCTATCTGATTCAGAGCATTGTAAAGCGCCTCGGTGCTGATTTCCACCAGATTCTCTATCTGCTGTATCTCCGCCATGATCTGCTTCGATCTGTCCTGCATGGTCACGGCCCACACCGCGTCCATGGTCCGCCGGAAGCCGGTGTTGCCCTCGGCCTCATCCAAAACCCAGCCCACCCATGCATAATCGATCAGCGCATACTTGTTGACAGTCGATACGACTTCCCTGGATTCGTCGTCGCGCAGCTTGTTGGCCAGGTACTCGCCCTCTTCGATTTCGTTCTCTTCCTGGGCAAAGTATGCCAGCGCTTCCACAATCATGACCGTCTTGTCGATATCCGGATTGTTGGCTCCGATTGCCATCTGGGGAGCGTCATGGCTGACCCAGCAGTGATACTCATCAGGGCCCGATTTGTCGCCCCTGGGCATGGGAACGATGCCGAAGTCATCCTCCATATCGTAAATAGCGTCGGCAAAGCCGCGGCCTCTGGTATAAGCGTAGAACATGGTCTGCCCGTTTACGAAGACTTTCGTGATGTCCAGATTCCCCATTCCCAGGCAATTGAAAGCGTTCTCCCAGGGATCCAGGACTTCTTTGACCTGATTGATGAGCCTGTAGGCATCCTTTGTATTCAAATCAAAGGAGAAATGTCCATCCTCTTCTTCCTTGAGGAATTTCCCCCCTGCGCCCATATAAAGCACGAAAGGTCCGTCAAATTCATTGCCGCACACGAATCCGTAGCGGTCGTTTGCATCGAACACTCCATCGCCGTTCAGGTCCTTCTTGGCAGCCTGGCAGTACTCCAGCAGCTTCGACATGGTCCATTCGTCTCTCTTATACAGTTCATAAGGGCTCTCCAGATTCAGCTCCTCGATGATCGCCTTGTTGTAGAACAGCACATAGGCCTCGTCGTGCTGACAGGCGAAAGGCGCACCCAACGCGTAAATCTTGTCATGATACTTCATGATGCTGGTATCGCCCCATCTGGTCCAGTATTCCGCGTCCAGGTTCAGGCCCTCCAGCGTGTTGATGTCCACAATGGCTTTGCTGTTCAGGAGCCATCTGCCTATGGAAAAAGTCGGGGCAATGATGATATCCGCATACTTCGAACCGATCATCGCCGCCTGGCTCGCCTGCTCGCCGTCATAGTCGATGCGCTCGATCTTGCAGTTGAACAGCTTCTCCACCGTCTCCACACGCTTGATCACCGCATTGCCGATCTCGGAGCTTCCCTCCTCGGGGAACCATCTGGCAATGGTGGAATCCGCCACGGTGAACACATAGCCGTCCAGGTCTTCCACCTTAAAGGGATACTCATTGGTATCGAGGTCATCCGCCCCCCCGTCCGCGTCATCGCCGCAGCCGGACAGACATCCCAGCATCATGGAAACACACAGCGCCAAACCTATGGCCTTCTTAACTTTCATCTTACCACCTTTCTTTTTTCTTCTTGCGTGCGGAGCAGCTTCTCCGCACGCAGCATAACAGCTGTCCTGTCATTTGTTGCAGTCTCTTCCCCTGGCCTCAGGCTTTTCTGGTCACCTTCAGCGTCACGATCTCGAAAGGCTTCACGGTGAGCTCTACCCCGTTGTCGGCCACAGGAATCTCTCCCTCCGCCTCCTCCAGGATAGAGGCTGTCTCCACCTTCGCCACGTCGAACCCAAAGCTTACCTTCACCTTTGTCCTGGTGTCGTAGGCGTCATAGAGGCGAACGATTACAGCATCGTCATCCTCCGCTTCCTTCACGGCCTCCACGAAGATGTTCTCCTTGTCCACCGTCACCATGGAATAGCTGTCGGGAAGGCTTCCGCTCTGCTCCGCCACCGGAACCGCGTACAGCGGGTTGTTCAGCAGATACGCCATCTGGACGGTGCCCGCCTCCCGGTAATCCTTTCCGTGAGGGTAGATGGAATAGGTGAACTTATGTACTTCCTTGTCCGCCGCCGGGTTGGGGCTGGTGGCGGATTTCAGGAGGGTCAGCCTGATCACGCCGCCATGGATGTCATGGCCGTACTTGCAGTCGTTCAGGATGGACACGCCGAAGCCGAATTCCGACAGATCCGCGTATTTATGCGCGCAGACCTCGAACTTCGCCTGCTCCCAGGAGGTATTGTAATGGGTGGGGCGCTCCACGCTGCCGTACTGGATCTCATAGGTTGCCTTTTCCGCGGTGATGTCCGTGGGGAATGCCGTCTTTAAGAGGATGTGGTCATTCTTCCAGTCGATCTCCGTGTCGAAGTCCACTTTCCCGGTGTGGGAATCCAGGGTGATCCGCTGGGTGACGGTGCTCTTCTGGAAAGGACGCACGATTTCGAACCCTGCGGTCTCGCCGTCGCGGATGACCTGGACCTTGGACACCTTGTCCAGATGCCAATACTTCTCCGTATAGTAATTGGTGATTTCCCATGCGTCCCAGGCCCTGGGGATGTCCTCGAAGGCGGTCAGGCGGTTGGCCTTCTCCCCTTCCTTCACGGCCTCGTGCCCGGAAACCTTGTCATAAATGCTGACGATATTGTAGTCCTCATCGAAGACCACCCGCACGAAAGCGTTCTCCATCACACGGCCCGCCTCGTCCACGGTGACGCCCTGTACAGCCTTGGGGCTCTCCACCACCTTGTAGCCCTTGGCGGGGATGTCCTCCACCCAGACCTTTCCTTCTTCGGTCTCCACAAGTCCGCTGGCAGTAAAGGCGTTGTTGTTGAACACCAGCAGGCCGCCCTTGGTCCCCACATTTGCCGCGATCGCCTTTTCCGCCGCGCCCTTGGCCGCCTGGGCCTTATCCTGAATCTCGGCGTAGACTAAGTCGGACTCGTCATACACTTCCTTGATGGAGGAGCCGGGAATGATGTCGTGGAACTGGCACAGCAGTATCTTCTCCCATCCGTCCTTCAGCATCTCCTTGGGATATTCGCCGCCGGTGAGGACTTTGCTCATCAGGGTCAGCAGCTCGGTATTCTCATACAGGAACTCCGACTTGCGGTTGTTCTTCTTGTTCTTCGCCATGGAGGTGTAAGTGCCGCGGTGGTACTCCAGGTACAGCTCTCCCACCCATTTGGGAGTGAAGCGGTTGTCTTTGACTGCCTCTTCCACACGATTCAGGAAGTCGCCCGCCTTCTCGAAGGTGACGGTGGGACATCCCGGGATGCCCTTCTCCAGCCTCCGTCCCACTTCGATCATCTCCCTGGTAGGGCCGCCGCCGCCGTCTCCGTGGCCGAAGGTATTGATGACCTCATCGTACAGGTCTTTCTGCTGGAACCGCTCCCAGGTACCGCGAATCTGGCGGGGAGAGATGTTGCCGTTATAAGTGGTGCCGTTGCTGAGCTTCTCCCTGGGGTTGTAGTCCTGGGCTGTCATGAAGTAGGCCAGAATCTCCGTCCCGTCTATGCCCTGCCACTGGAACACATCGTTGGGGAGCATGTTGGTCTCGTTCCAGGAGATCTTGGAGGTCACGAACCGGGTCACACCGGCCTTCTTCAGGATCTGGGGCAAAGCCGCGGAGTAGCCGAATACGTCGGGAAGCCAGAGAATCTTGGAATCCACGCCGAACTCCTGTTTCATGAACCGTTTGCCGTGCAGAAGCTGACGGCACAGTGACTCTCCGGAGGGAAGGTTGCAGTCCGGCTCCACCCACATGGCGCCCTCGATCTCCCAGTTGCCGGATTTCACCATCTCCTTCACCTCTTCAAAGAGCTCCGGCTCGTTCTCCTTGATGAACTGGAACTGCTGAGGCTGGCTGGTGATGAACTTGTACTCCGGGAACTCCTTCATCATGTTCACCGCGGTGGAGAAAGTGCGCTGGCACTTTTCCCTGGTCTGGCGCACAGGCCACAGCCAGGCAGTGTCGATGTGGGAGTGGCCGATGCAGACCACGTTGGCCATCTGCTTGCCGCATTTCTTGTCGTAGAATTCCTTGTACAGATAAGAAAGGGCTTTCTTGACGCTGGCATGGTATTCGTTGGAATCCCTCTCCCGGAAGTCGATCAGGTTGATTGCCTCATTGAGGGCGGTACGGATCTCGCAGTACTCCTTCCCCTCAAAGGGCAGATAGTCCATGACTTCCGCGGGCACCCGCAGGCTGTACCAGAGCTCCCTGGTGTAGACGTCAATCCTCTGCAGCTCCGCCTCCAGGTAAAGCTCCTCTGGACGGCCGCCAAAACCGTACACGGTCAGCTCCTGGCGCTCTTTTTCGGAGTCGATGGGGAATGTCTCGTGGTTCCCGTCCACGCCCTGGACAATCTTGCCGTCCAGATAGGCTATGTACTGGGGATGGTAGCCCCGGCGTCCGGAGCGGATGCACAGTTCCACGTCCCTGCCCTTCATGGACTGGGGAATCACCAGCTCGGCCTTGAACCAGGCATGGTACTCTCCGTACCCTGTCTTGGTGCCGCCCGCCGGGATGGTCTCCCGCAGCTCTTCCCTGGAACGCTGGGGCCTCCAGCCCTCCGCGGGAGCCACATGCCCGTTCTCCTTGTAGTCACAGGGCACGTATTCGATGCCCTCCACCGGCTGCCGCTCTGTGACAATGCGGTCAGCCAGCCAGTTCAGCTCCTGAAATATCCTCTCTCTCAGATAATTCATGATGTCTTTTCCTCCTAATTCTAAATCCTTTAAAACCTTGTACGCGCGGGGCCTGTCTGGCCTTTATCCCAGAGGGACCGCGCCCTCCAGCATATCCGTCTCCGCCGCCGCGCCGTTCTCGATCTTATATACCTTTATCTCAAAAGGCTGCAGCGGGGCTTCAAAGCTCACGTCCAGGATCGGCAGCTCAATCTTCGCCGTCACCGCCTTGCCCTGGGCCTCGAACACCCGCAGGATGTAGGCGTCCGCGCTGCGCTCGCTTCGCTTGAAGCAGCTTAGCGTCACATTCTCCCGGTCGATCCGGACCAGCGCCGCCGGAACGGTTCCCCGGCCGGGCGGACAGAACTGCTGGGCGTAGACACGCCTGTTGAACATGGCGGCTTCCCGGTCGGCCCTGCCCAGTACCTCTTCCCGCTCTCCCGCCAGGAACAGGAAACGGTAACGCCTCTCCCCCTGTTCCATCCTCTCATGGTACATCTTGTCCTGATAGGGCGGCCCCCAGGTCATGCTCCCGGCCCCGTAGCCCACGGACCTGAGCAAGGTGATCCCGGCTGTCCCGTCCTTACAGTGGGAGCCGTACACGCCGTCGTCGATGATGGCCAGCGCCTTCTCCTGATTCGCGATGGCCTGCCAGTACTGGGAGACGCATTCCTGCATGTCCTCGGGCAGCTTTTCCCTGCCGAAGATCGTCTGGCCCATGTACTCCGTCTCTTCCAGCAGAGTGGGGACGCGGAGCTTCAGGCGCTTCTCCCTCTCCGCGAAGAAGATCCGCAGCTCCAGCTCCAGGACGCCGGTGAGCTTATTGACCAGATAGCGCATGACCATCCTGGACTTATGGTATTGCATGTAGGCTTCTATGACCGTGTAGACTTCCCCTTCCTCCGTCACCAGGACCGGCTCCAGAGAGGAAGACCTGACGCCCGCGAAATCCGCAGCTTCCCCCGCCGGCATGGGCGAAAAGCTTCCCATGGGGCACTGGGGATTGAACACGCCGTCCCCTCCCCAGGGGCTGACGGCATCGTCATAGACGTCCACGGACATGGCGCCCGCCTTTATGTACTCGGTCCCGTCCACCACATAGCTGGTCACTAGGCCGGAATGGGCATTGACCACCACCTGTCCCCTGGCGGTCTCCACTCTGATATCGCCGTTCCTCTGAGCCTTCAGCACCGGCCCGGGGCGCTTCTCTATCACCCGGAACCGGACGTCGAAGCGCGTCATTGCGCCGGGCGGCAGTTCATGGGCAAATATCACCCTCTTGTTCCAGTCCATGCTGAAATTGCTGGCCTCTTTCGCCGCCTGGCTGGGGACCTTCTCCCCATTGCAGTAGACGCGTGGGTCTGAGAAATCCTTGTGCCAGAGCTGCCTGGGCAGCATAAATTCCACGTCCACAGGCTGACTATAGGGAAAAGGATGAGGATTGTATACAAAAATCGGAACCGTGTCGCCGTCCTTCAGCTTCTCCTGTCCCGCGCACAGCGCCAGGAAATATTTCGCTTTCAGCTGGTTCATGATCTCCAGCCCGTGGTCCAGCATGCGGATGACATCCTCCTCCACCGGTGCGATGCAGGAACCGGGAAGGGAGTCATGGAACTCCGAGAACAACAGGTCGCGCCAGGCGTCGTCGATGCGTTCCTTCTCATAGACCGCAAGGCCTGCGAGAGCAGCGTGGGAAGCCATCTGCTCCACCATGACCAGGTCGTTTTCCAGACGGCGGTGCATCTGCTTGATGCGTATGATAGAGGTATAGCAGCCCTCCATGATAGGGTTCAGGCCTTTTTCCACCACCGGCAGTTTCTCGTCCCTGATGGCTTCAAAATACTCGTCCGGCGTCGCATGAACCAAATCCACGCCCTCCGCCTTCATCCGGGCAATGTCATCCAGGTCCTTCCTGGAGGGGCCGCCGCCGTGGTTGCCCACGCCCCAGAGGTAGAGGGCATTCTTCTGGCCCTTGTGGGCCTCCAGCCATCCGGGCAGCTCTTCCTCCACCTTGCCGTAGACGGAATTGTACCCTTTGTCGGAGCGGTGGACGATGATCTCCGACCCTTCATAGCCGCGCCAGATGAAGTCCTCGCTGTCGAAGTCGTAAATGTTCTTTCCCGGGCGGATGTTGACATAGTACTTGTATCCGCACTTCTTCAGCATCTGCACCAGGCCCCGCGCATGGCCGAAGGAGTCGAAATTCACCGCGGTGACCGGCACTTTGCCGAATTTGTCGTAGAAATAGAGCCTTCCACGCAGAACCTGGCGGAAAACGGACTCTCCCGAGGGCATATTGCAGTCCGGCTGCAGAAACCATCCGCCTACAATCTCCCATCTTCCCTCCGCCACCTGTTCCCGGATCCGTTCGAACAGTTCCGGCTCGTGTTCCTCCACCCACTGGTATATCAGCGCCTCGTTATGGTTGAACACAAAGTCCGGATACTCGTTGATGAATCCGGAAGCCGCGCGGTAGGTAGAGATGCCCTCCATCATTCCGGACTCCCACTGCCAAAGCCACACCGGATCCAGATGTGCATTGCAAAACATATAAGTTTTCACTGCTTCTCTTTTCTCCTTGCAGTTTTTTGTGATAGTATCCACAATGCCATTATATAGCATTCTATATGATATGTCAATATAACATGTAAAAATAATGGATATAATAACATATTGAAGCCTATTATATCAATACATTATCAACATAAACCTGATAAACATTCCGGTTTTTTTGTGTATTTGCCATTTCAAACTGGCATTTTGCCCTTTGGCTTTCCGGTTTGATTCCTTTTTCTGGCATTTTGCTTTTATGATATATCTTATATCATTTCCTCTGTCCGTCGGCTTCCGGAGGGCGTCTCAGGCTGACGGCCTATGGAATGTATGAATGGTATGGATGTATGGTATGGATGTATGGAACGAAAGAAGGGGCTGAGGGAAAATAACATCCATTTTCCTCTTCAGCCCCTTCTCTCTCACGCCGGGTTTCTTTTACTGGGTTTCTTAGTATCCGTTTCTTTATGCCGGTTTTCTTATGCCGTCAGTTTTCTTTTAACTGTTTTCTTATATCGGTTTTCTTACGCCGGTTTCCTTACGCCGGTTTCCTTATGCCGGTTTCCTTATGCCGACTTTCTTACGCCGGTTTTCTTATGCCGGCTTTCTTACGCCGGTTTTCTTACGCCAGCTTTCTGCACCGGCTTATTCAGTCTCGCGGCTCATTCAGCCCACGCGGCCTATTGGGCCAGCGCCACTTCCACCTGTGCCAGCGCGTAAGGCTCTACGGCCAGCGTGACGCTCTTTCCGGAAACCTTCACTTCCGTCTCCTGCTCCTTCCCGAACAGGTTGACTGCCCTGGCCTCCGCCACATCGGCTCCGAATGTCAGGGTGACGTCCCCTTTCTCCCCGGCCGTCTCGTAGGCGCGCACCAGCACTTTGCCGTCCGCTCCCGGCAGCACCGCGGAAATCACCGCATGGTCTGCCGCCGCCTGGAACAGGCTTCCCTCCATGGGCAGAGTGCCGTGGTGGGAGTTGGAAGGCTGATAGAACGGCGCATGGTTACAGGACGCAGCCATCTGTTCCGCCTCTCTGGCATCCGCGCCGCAGGCGCCGAACCACAGGACAATCTGGTGGATGCCCCTCTCCGGGTAGGGATCCGGGCTGGTGGAGCTGTTGATCAGGGTCAGGCCCAGCTTCCCGTCCGCTCCCCTGTAACCGTACTTGCTGTCGCTGATCAGGATGGCGCCGGGATCCTCCGCGCGCCTTGCCAGGCCGTACTGCAGACCGGGCACGTCGTTGTGGATGGAGGCCCTGCGGATGGAACCGGCCGGGATATCGTACTGATAGTCCTCTGGCTGGTAGGCCAGCGGGATGCGGTAGTCCAGAACCGGGATGATATCGCTGCCGATTCCGTGCCAGTCCACCCTCACGTCTATCCGCACGGCGCTCTGGTATTTGTCCAGGCTGTAAGTGGCTTCTATCTTGGAGCCGGACACCTGCCAGCTGGCCTTCACGCTTCTGCGCAGGGGGCCGTTCACCGGGCGCTCCAGCCTCAGGCAGCGGTCCACCGGAAGCTCCTTGATATATCTGCCGATGTTCCAGGCGCTGGAGGTATGGGTCTCTGTCTCGATATAGGTAAAGCCCGCACTGTCCTCCTGTCCCACCATCTCCATGCCGGACTTCTTGTCCTGCATGGATACGATACGCCCGGAGCCGGACGCGATTTTCACGGTCACCTGTTCATTTTCCAGCACCATATCGTCGAACGTCCCGGACACGCGCTCATTGTCCAGCAGATAAGCCGGATAACTCTCCGCCTCCTTCTCGGACAGGACTACAGTCGTGTAGCCAAGCGCCGGAACCGTCACGTCCACCAGCACCCGCATATATTTATGGTCCCAGTACTGCTGCATATGGCCGTCCAGCAGCTGGAAGGCGATCTCCTTCCCCTGGCTGTCCGTCACATGGACCCGGCGCAAATCTCCCGTCCAGTCCCAGACGGTCAGCTCCACCACCTGGCTGCGCTCCCAGGACAGGGAGTTGAAGACATGGAAGATACGGGTGCGCCCGCTGCCCCGCTCCGTGCTGGGCACGCCCACGAAGTTCTCGATTCCGTAGCCCGCTCCCGCGCCCTCCGACTGGCTGTAATAGGCATCTATGTCCACCTGGATGGAGGAGGTGTCGATGTTGCGGCTGATGGATGCCATGGCGTTCTGAATCTGGGTGTTGGCCGTGGCCATGGAGGTCTGGAACAGCCCCATGGCATGCTCCCTGGAATCCTGTACACAGGAGCCGGTGAGGATGTCATGGAAATGGGTGAACAGCACGTCCTGCCAGGCCTTTACCATCTTCTCTTTCGCAAATCGGAAGCCGGTAAGCTTTCCCGCCAGAGCGGACATGGCCTCCGCGTCCTGCAGAGCCGATTCCAGACGGCGGTTGCCGCGCTTGATCCGGCTCTGGGTGGTATAGCAGCCGGGGGCGAAATAGTTCAGCTCGTGATCCACCACAGGCAGTTTGTCCCACATGCTCTCCGCTTCCTGGAAGAATTCATGGAAGGTGCCGAACCTGATCTGGGGGTAAATCGGCCACTCCATCATCTCCAGGGCACGCTCCACGTCCCTTCTGGTGGGGCCGCCGCCATGGTCGCCCACGCCGTAGACCACCAGGCCCGTGCGCAGTCCCATGCAGCGTCCGCTGATCTCCGGGAAGCCTGTGGCCATCTGAGGCGTGACGGCTCCGTTGTACCAGTTGGGCTCCTTGTAGGCCAGGACTTCCTTTCCGGAAGGCGCTTTGTAGCGGTAGAGAATCTCCTTCCCGCCGTTCCCCCGGCAATGGTAGTAGTATTTCACTTCGCCGAACCGGTCGATCTCCGGCACGTTGGCGCTGTGCCCGAAGGTGTCAGGGGAGAAGTCCACATCCAGCCTTTCCACGCCCCAGACTTTCTCCATGTAGTCTTTGGTGTACTGGATGTGGCGCAGCAGGGACTCGCCTGTGGGCATGTTCTTGTCCGTCTCCACCCAGGCAGTGGCGGTGACTTCCCAGCGGCCCTCGGCAATGCGCTTCTTGATTTCCTCCATCATATCCGGGTCATACTCTTCCACGATTTTGTACACCGCGCCCTGGGACTGGGAATATTTGAATTCCGGGTACTGGTCCATGATGTTCAGCATGGAGCGGAAGGTAGCCAGCGTCGCCGCCACGGTCTCGTTGAAGCTCCACATCCAGTTCATGTCGATGTGGGCATGGGCGGCCAGAATCAGCTTGTAGCTCTTGGCCTCCTCCGCCATGGGGGCAAGGATTTTCTCCGCCTCCTGGCAGTCCTGGTTGGTGAGGACGCCCTGGGCCTCCACTTTCCCCAACAGGAAGTCAATCGCCTGTTCCAGCACCTCGTCATAGCGCCCCTGCTGTTCCTCTGAGACATGCAGCGCGAACTCCAGTTCGCTGAGGATCCTATGGTTGGCACGGTTGGGCCGCGTGACGCGCATGTGCTCCTCCATTGGGGTGCCGAAGGTGAACTCGAACCCTGTCTTCTCCCGGTTCCCTCCGACGGATGTCTTCAGTTTCACGAATTTGTCTGCAATCTTTGCCATAGCAGCCTCCTTTAAATCAAGCTCTCATTTCTGGCTTTTTATTTATAACAACAGAATCCCCGCCATGGGGGAAGCCTGTTGTCAGTAGCATGCTCATTCCGGTTCGCTTTCTGCGAATCCGGAAGATTCCGCCTCCATCGGTTCACGGCCGTGCCCTGTGTACGGCTATCTCCCCTGTATGTCAATCACCACGTACTCCGACTTGCAGCCGGTCTTGAACCGGATGGCCTAGTCAGAAATGCCGGAGGTCACGATGAAGTCGGTGCCCTCACGCCGTTCCAGGCCGTAGCTCTTGTCGTCCAGGCCCAGCCATTCACACCCGGAACCTGGCAAATCTGCTGGCCAGATACAGGATTCCCACAACAGACCCAATGGCTAGTGCGCCGAAAATCAGTCCCCACATATATTTTTTCCTTTAGGAATTGTCGGAAAATAACTGATGCAACTTGTTTAGGAGAAAGCCCAGAAATACAACGAAAACGGCTATAAACTCGCATCAGTTATTTGTAGACAATTCCTTATTCCCTTTTCTTCCCGCCTTTTGCTTTGAATATCCTCTCGGAATCTCCAGACCACATATCACGCTGCTTTGCCTATTTAACAGTTTCTGTTTAACCAGTGCAGTGCGGTAAATTCTGGCGTTATGCAGTATATGCCCATTATATAGGAAAATGATAAATCATACAAGACCTATATGGCAAACTCATCAAAAAATGATATATAAACTTGATATATCATTTTAAATCAGCGTCAAAAAGGGACATTTTTCAATGTCCCTTTTTCCGGAATGATATGTCATTTGGATGCATGCGCCACGAAAGCCCTCACTCTGCCAGTTCCGCCGCTTCCTTTTCCAGCGCCGCGAACCAGTCCTTGTCCCGACAGGAGTCGAAGCACTCTCAGGCAAGCTCCTCTTTCAGCATCCGCATGACCTGCTTGTTGTCGGAAGGGGCGGCGAAGACCTTCCAGCCCATCACCAGCGGGTGGGTCAGGTCATGCTCTACCACATGGAGCGATTTCCTGGCACATTCCATGGCCCGGGTGAGATGATGCCGTACCACGCTTTCCTCTCCGCCCAGGGCAATCTCGTCCTCCGCAATGCCACGGTGCTGGCTGCACAGCAGCTTCAGGCTTTCAAACTCCATGTCATCGCCAGGGTAGACCAGTTCATAGAGCTGCACCACCGCTTTGTCCACTGCCTGCGTATAAGCGATTCCACCGGGAATATCCTTGCAGCCGCTCAGACATGCCGCCAGATAAAAAAGCTTGCGAAGATACCAATAATTGATATACCTGAAATGCTCTATCAGATACTTGCCCTCTGTCAGAATCCCCATATAGAGCATTTCCTGGGAATGGATAAACTGATAACTTTTACGCACCCAGCGCTTCGCCATCTCTATGTCTCCCTCTTCAGCATAGAGAAAGGCTATCTCCTCAATGGCCTGTCCTTTATAGTAATTGTCGACATCGCTGTTGTAAAGCTCCGTGCCGAGTTCGATGATTTCATTCCGGTACTTTGCCTTATCCATATCAAAATAGGCGGACATCAACATCTCCTTGACCTCAACATTGTTGGGCATTTTATGGTAGGCTTCCTCCCAGAGCGCAAGCGCCTCGCTGCCCAGCGTCTCGCCCATATTGTCCTACCGCCCTGACGGTGAAGCCAAAGCAAGTATTTTCCGGGAATTCGCCGCCTGACAGTGAAGAGACACCATCCCCCGTATCAATGACGCATATGACCACCCCCCGCCCTGTGAGGCTCAGGGGCGCCCTCTGTACCTGAGTGATGCCGCTGACGATCAGGCTGTTGGGATCGAATCCCCCGTCCCCGCCCTCCCCCTGCATCAGACCGTACAGCTTTGGCACGCCTTTGTAGTCAAAGAAATTGTGATTGGCATTCCTAACGCTTTGCCGGCTGATGTATACGATATTATAGAGATTGTCAATATTGGCATAGCACAGATCCAAATATTCGTAAGCCTGCAGATTGATGGGAAAGTCCGTAATGATGTCATAGTAATTGTTGGAAAGAATCCTGTCCTTGCAGTCCATGTCCTAAGCCCCTCCGCGGTAAAACAATGCTGTTCCTTCTATCATATGCGGCCCGGAGACCTGCGTTCCCGGCGCTTTCCCCTCCCTGCTGCGGGCACAGGGAAAGGGCCGCCGCGCCGCGACAGCCCTTTCCACAGACATCACTCCGCCACCAATACCACCGCCGTGCGGGGAGGTATCTTCAGCATAGTCCCATATTGGAATTCCGTCTCTTCCTCTATGTCCTTTCCGTCCTCATACGCCACAAAAGTATTGACGCAGACCTTCCATTTCCTACCCTCGGGCAGCGTAGGAAGCTGCAAATCCAGGGGATTCCAGTAGGTGTTCATCCCATAGAACACGATGTCGTCCATAGTGTCCTCCTCGTTCCTGCCGGCGTACATGATGCCGATCAGCCTGCACTCATAATCCGTCCTCCCGTTCCAGGGATAGCCGTTGTGGAGGCTGATCTCCGGAAAGCCGCACTGGGACCTTCCCATGGATTTCCGCACCACAGGGTGTTTCTTGCGGAAAGCTATCATGTACCGGAAGAAGTCATGTATCTCCCCGTATTCCTCCAGCCGGTTCCAGTCCAGCCAGGAGACGCGATTGTCCTGGCAGTAAGCGTTATTGTTGCCGAACTGCGTGTTGCAGAACTCGTCCCCCGCATAGAACATGGCCGGGCCTCTGCTGCACATCAGCGTCACGAAGGCATTCTTCACCATCCGGCGGCGCAGGCCCTCTATCTGGGGATCGTCCGTCTCCCCCTCCGTGCCGCAGTTCCAGCTGTTCCCGTTATTGTCCCCGTCCGTATTGTCCCAGCCGTTCTTCTCGTTGTGCTTCACATTGTAGGAATACAGGTCGTACAGGGTGAACCCGTCATGGCAGGTCAGGAAATTCACCGACGCGCTTTCCCCACGCATCCTGGGGTCGTACAGGTCTTTGGAGCCGGTGATCCTCGTCACCGCCGTCCCCGCCAGGCCCTCGTCCCCCTTCAGGAACCGCCGCATGTCGTCCCGATACCTGCCGTTCCATTCCGCCCATCTGCGGAAGGCCGGGAAGCTCCCCACCTGATACAGCCCCATTGCGTCCCATGCCTCCGCAATCAGCTTCACTTTCCCCAAGATGGAGTCATAGGCAATCTCCTGTATGATCGGCGGTTCTGCCATGGGCTCTCCCTTCTGGTCACGGGTCAGTATAGAGGCCAGGTCGAACCGGAATCCGTCCACCCGGTACTCCGTCACCCAGTACCGCAGGCAGTCTATGATGAACCTGCGGGTCATGGGGTGATTGCCGTTCAGCGCGTTCCCGCAGCCGCTGAAATTGTAATAATTCCCGTCCGGCGTCAGGATATAATAGATGTCATTGTCGATGCCTTTGAAAGAGAAACAGGGGCCATCGTCATTCCCCTCCGCCGTGTGGTTGAACACCACATCCAGGATGACCTCGATTCCGTTCTCCTTCAGTTCATAGATCAGCTGCTTCAGCTCGTCCCCCTCGTGATTGTGCTCCACTACGGAGGAATAGCCCGTGTTGGGGGCAAAGAAGCAGACCGTGTTGTATCCCCAGTAGTTGTAGAGCTGTTCCCCGTCCACCACCCTGGCGTCCTCCATCTCATCAAACTCAAAGATGGGCATCAGCTCCACCGCGTTGACCCCCAGGTCCTTCAGATAGGGAATCTTCTGGCGCAGGCCCTCATAGGTCCCCTTGGCCGTCACCCCGGAGGACTCGTCCTTGGTGAACCCTCGCACATGCATCTCATAGATCACCAGATCCTCCAGCGGCGTCTCCAGCTGCTTGATCTTCCCCCAGTCAAAATTATTCTCCACCACCCTGGCGTGATATACGAAATTCTCTCCGTTCTCCGGACGCTCTCCCCAGTTCCGCTGCCCGGTCACGGCCTTCGCGTAGGGATCCAGCAGTACATTGTCCTTGTTGAAAAGCTTCCCCTTCGCCTTATCGTAAGGGCCGTCCAGCTGGAAAGCGTATTCGAACTCCTCGATATTGAGCCCGAACACCAGCATCGAGTACGTGTTCCCGATACAGTAGGATTCCGGATATTCCAGCTTGGCGAAAGGCTCCGTCTCCTGGGGCCGGAACAGCAGCAGCGTACATTTCGTGGCCCCCCGGGAATGAATCGTAAAACTGACCCCGTTCTGGGCCGCGGTAGCGCCGTCCCGATTGTAGTACCCCGGCCGGACCTGAAATCCGTCTATCTCGTCCAATGGCTGCAGCTTCACGCCGCGCTGCGGCTTATGCTGTACAAATTCCATATCGTCTCCTCCTGGTATATATTTTTCAATATCCGCCTCCTCCTCTTTTGGCACATCCCTCTCTGCATTCCGTGCTTCCGGTTCTGCGCCCGAATCTCCCCTATCGAATAAATTTCTGATGTCTTCCATTTCATGCCTCCCCTGTACTTATTCGATATCCGGCTGTCCCTTTAGCCAAAAACAGTGCTGTAGGAACAATTCCCACAACACTGTTCTTTCCTTCATCCTTATTCCATATTCCTCTCAATACAGGAAACGATTTCCTGCTGAACAGGCAGCACCTTTGCCAGAACCGCTTTCGCCTCCTCCGGCCGGTCCGTGCGCAGCAGATTCAAAATCTCGGTATAGGATTCATAAATAGGGGTAAGCGACAGATTTCCCGCTGTGCCCTTGATTGAGTGGGCTTTCTCTATCTCGCTCGTATGGTCGGCTTTATCGAAATCCTCCGCCGCCAGGGTCTGTGAACCTATCATCTTCACAAATGACCCCAAAAGCTTCCTGTAAAGCTTCTCATTCCCCATAAGGCGCTTCATGCCATCGTCCACATCCACGCCCAAAGCTCTCAGTTCCTCAAAAAAATTCATCGAACTCACCTCTTTCCTAAACTGACCGTCTCCGCGGTCCGTGCGGAATCAATATTTCCCGAAGCCGTCGCCAAGGGAGATTACCTGCTCATTTGCCGCTGAAGAAGGATAGGACGAGGCGCCCTTGTAGGAAGCATTGCCGCCCTCATTGCCTAAATTGTAGATGGAAAGCATCTCCCGCATCCTGGAAGCCTGGTTAGACAGCTCTTCGCTGGCAGCCGCACATTCTTCGCTGGTGGCCGAGTTAGTCTGCACTACCTGAGATACCTGAGAGATGGCCTGCTCGATCTGGGCCACTGCCGTCGCCTGGTAGTTGGAGGACTCTGCGATGCCATTGATGATGATTTCGCTGTCCTGCACCACCTTCGAAATCTCTTCCATGGCCTTTGCAGTCTCGTCTACCGTCTTCGCGCCGGAATTCACCTTCTCGATGGAATCCTCAATCAGAGCGGAAGTCTCTTTCGCCGCCTCGGCGCTCTTGGCCGCCAGGCTCCTGACCTCTTCCGCCACCACCGCGAAGCCCTTCCCCGCCTCGCCGGCCCTTGCAGCCTCCACGGCCGCGTTCAGCGCCAGGATGTTGGTCTGGAAAGCGATGTCGTCAATGGTCTTGATGATCTTGGAGATATTCTCGGAGGATCTGTTGATATCCTGCATGGCAGTGATGGTATCCTGCATCTGCACATTGCCCCGTTTGACATCTTCAATCGCGCGGACTACCAGGCTGGCAGCGGAATTGGCCTGCTCTGCGTTCTGCTTCGTCTTCTCCGCGATCTCATCGATGGAAGCCGTGATCTGCTGGATGGCGCTGGCCTGCTCCGTGGAACCCTGGGCCAGGGCCTGGCTGGCGCTGGCTACCTGAGAGGAGCTGATGGTGACCTGGGCTCCCGCATCGCTGATATTGGTCAGTGCATTGTGGTTGTCCTCAACCAGTTTCTTTAAGGAATGGCCCAGAATGTCATCCGCGGAACTGGGATTGACCGTAATGGTCAGGTTCCCGCCGGCCACTTCCTCGGCCACATGGGCCTGATACTTAATGTTCTCGATCACCTTGGTGTACTCGTCCACCAGTTCGCCGAACTCATCGTTGTTGTACTTGACCAGCTTGATGTCCACGCGGCCCTTTGCGATCTCCTTCGCCGCATCGGACAGCTGCGCCACGGACTTCTCGATGACCTTGATCAGCGCCAGCGCCACGAACACCGTGATTCCCACTGACACCACAGCGACCACAGCCGTAAAGATAGCCGCATTCGTCACATACCTTTCCTGTGCTGCCGGATCCGTGATTCCCACCGCCGCTTTGGTGGACAAGTCGCCGATGATGATGTTCAGCAGCGTCAGCGCGATAGGGATAAAAAACCCTATGAGCAATTTCGTCTTCATCTTCAAGTTCTTCATGTCATTCTCTCCTCTCACTCTTCCTCAACTCTTTTTAATTGGTCCGCATCCGAGGGGTCATCGTCATACAGCAGCTTCTCCGGATCCAACAGAAGCTTCACTGAATTCCCGACCTTTCCGATGCCGTAGACATATTTGTTATGGCCCTTGTCTCCTCTGCCGATTGTAGGAGGCGGCAGAATGTTCTCCTCCTTGATCTCCGCCACCTCGGCAATCTGCTCCACGATCAGTCCCACCGTGGTGTCCTTCACATTGATGACAAGGATACATGTCTTGTCATTATACTCATACTCGCCCTGGTGGAAGCGCAGCCGCACATCCACCACAGGTACGATTTTTCCCCTCAGGTTGATCAGCCCCTTGATGTAATCCTCTGTCTCGGGAATCTTCGTCACCGCCTGGAACTGTATGATCTGCTGCACATATTGTATCTCCAGCCCGAAATATTCCGATCCGGACTTGAAGGTCATATACTTGCCCTTCTGCGTGTCGCGCTCATTTGCGACATTGTCCATGCCTTCCGGCTGCCCCAGCAGCCCGCTTGTTTTGTCCATATGATATACCGTTCCTTTCTATTTTTATTCTACCAATCCAGGGGCGTCCAATATCAAAGCGATGCTGCCATCGCCGAGCTGCGTACAGCCGGACAGGCCCCTGACCTTTTTGATATAAGAGGGAATCGGTTTTACCACTATCTCCTGCTGCCCCACCAGCTTGTCGACCAGAAGGCAGACCTTCTTGTCTTCCACTTCCAGGATCAGCATCACGCCGTCTTCCACGGACTCCTGGTACGTGTCCAGGTCGTACCATCTGCCCAGGCGGATCACCGGGAAGCAATCGCCGCGGATCATGACGAACTCGTCGCCGTTGGGCTCGTGAATCATCATATCCTCTTTCACGCGGATGAACTGCTTGATCACGCCCGTCTCCATCACGAAGGAGGAACTTCCCACTTCCATGACGATACCGTCTATGATGGCCAGCGTCAGAGGAATCTTCAGGCTCATCACGCTGCCGAAGCCGGGCGTGCTCTCAATCTCCAGAGCGCCGCCGATGGCCTGGATGTTCTGCACCACCACGTCCATGCCCACCCCACGGCCGGAATACTCCGTCACCTGCTCATTGGTGGAGAAACCGGGCAGCGTGATGAACTGGTACACTTCCTTGTCCGAATAGGCGGCATCCGGCTTGTTGTCGTCCAGGATCCCCTGCTTCCTCGCCTTGGCCAGGATCTTTTCGCGGTTCAGGCCGGTGCCGTTGTCCTCCACGCTGATCCATACCTTACCCGCCTCGGTCTTGGCAGACAGTGTCACCTTGCCCTTCTCCATCTTGCCGCTCTCCTGGCGCTCCTCGTTGGTCTCGATGCCGTGGTCCACGGCATTCCGCACCAGATGCATCAGCGGGTCGGAGATGTGCTCGATGATGTTCTTATCCACCTCCGTGCTGTCTCCCACCATCACGAACTCGATGTCCTTGCCCAGCTTCCTGGACACATCGAATACGATGCGGTTCATCTTCTGGAAGGTATTTGTCAGGGGCACCATGCGCATGGACATGATGACAGTCTGCAGGTCGGTGGAAATGGAGGCAAGCTGGGCCGCGGCCTTGTTGAAGTTGTCCAGGTTCAGGCCCGGCACTTTCAGGTCGGAGCTCTGGAGCACCACTGACTCGGAAATGACCAGCTCCCCGATCAAATCCATCAGCTGGTCCATCTTGCTGACATTGACGCTGATGAAAGCGGCTTTTTCGCCCTTGGGCTTATCCTTTGCCAGCTTCTTCTGCTTGCCCGGCTCTTTGGACTGGATGACGAAATCGCCCGGCGTGATCTTCGGCGCTTCCGGCTTCTTCTCCTCGGCTGCCGTCTGGGCAGCCTGAGCCGCCTGGGCAGCCTCCTGCTTCGCCTCTATGGCTTCCACGCTGGATTCCAGGTCAATCTTGGGCACGGGAGGTTCCTGGTCATTGAAGTCGAAGCCCAGTAAGAACTGGTTGGCATCGCATTCGAATACGTCCACCTTCTCGATGTCATATCCCACGCCGATCAGCTCGCGCACCTCTTCTTCCGTGCACTGGGCCTGCAGCAGAATTCGGAACCCCTCTTTGAGGATGGTCTCCGAGCACTTCTCGTCCGTGAGCAGCTCCTCCGGCGAATACAGGATATCCTCCGCGATCTCCTTCAGGGCATAGACGGCCTTGTACGCATGCACATTGGTCATCTCCGTCTCCGGGAAGAAGTGGATGAAAATCTTGTAGAAACGGCTGGCAGCTGTGGCCACCGGGGCAATGTAGAAATGCTTCGGCTCCTCATGCACATTCTGCGGCGCCTCTCCGCCGTCGGCCGCTGCCCCTCCGTTCTTGATAACGTTCAGGAATTTGTCCAAATCCGCGATGATGCTGCTGGCATCGCCGTCCACGGGATCCCCGTTGCGAATCTTCTCCATCTCGTTGGAGATGAAATCCTCCACCTCCAGCACATGCTCCACCAGCTCTACATGAGGGACATTGTCGGGATGGGATTCCCTCAAATAGAAAAAGACGTCCTCCAGCTTGTGGGACACAGCCGTGATATTGTCGAACATCATGATGCCCGAAGAGCCTTTGATGGTGTGCATGGTCCGGAATATCTCATTGATGCTGTCTTCATCAAAGCAGTCGGCATCTTTCTGCTCCAGGACGGTCTCCTGAAGCTGTTCCAGCAGCTGGCCGTTCTCGAACAGATACATATCCAGCATGCTTTCTGTGTTAAAATCTCCCGCCATATCTATCTCCTTTCCTAAACGCGCCCAAAAGCGCGTTTTGATTTCTTATCTGCCGAAAACCAGGTCCCTTAAATCAGGTTCAGCTTTTTCATTGCCTGTTCGAACCGCTCCTGATCGATCGGCTTCCCGGAGTATATGGTGCACCCCAGTTCAAACGCCATCTTCACGTTCTTCTCCTCGTTCAGCGCGGTGGTCATGATGACTTTCACAGCCTTGTCCTGGGGAATGTCCCTCTCCTTCTCCAGATTGCGGATGCCCATGAGCGCCTGATATCCGTCCATCACCGGCATCATGATGTCCAAACACACCAAATCATAGGGCTCCTTATCCTCCAAAGCCATCAGAAAAGCGTCCACCGCTTCCATGCCGTCCACAGTGATATCGCATTCGCCATACTTTGAGAGAAAACCCGCCATAAACTTCCTTGTCGCGAAATCATCCTCTGCTAGCAGAATTTTCATGATCTTTCTCCTTTACATTTTATTTAATACCGCGTATGTCCTTCCGGCGATATCGGTCAGTTTCTCCTGATATTCTACCGCGCCCAGATCATAAGCGACTTTCGGCATCCCATAGACCACACAGGTGGATTCGTCCTGCCCTATGGTCCTGGCCCCGGCCTTCCTCATGGCCAGCAGCCCCTTCGCGCCGTCCCCGCCCATCCCCGTGAGGATGATGCCCACGGCATCGGCCCCGGCGGCTTTCGCCACGGAATCGAACAGCACGTCCACGGAGGGACAGTGGCCGTTCACCCTTGGCCCCGGCTTGACCTCCACCTGATAATTGCCGCCCACCTTCACCAGCCTCATATGCCTGTCGCCGCCGGGCGCTATCAGCATATGGCCGGGCAATACCCTGTCCCCGGTCTCCGCCTCCTTCACCTGAATCCGGCACTCGTCATTAAGCCTTTTGGCGTACATCTGGGTGAAGCCGGGGGGCATGTGCTGCACGCATACGATTCCGGGGATATCTGTGCCGTATTCCCTCACCACGGTGGACGTGGCTTCCGTCCCCCCTGTGGACGCTCCAATCGCCACAATCAGGTTGCCCCTTTTCACGGACATATACTCCTGACGCCCCTGGTTCATGTTGACCGCCCTCTTGATATTGCCGATCTTGGCCCCGGCGGCTATCTTGATCTTCACCAGCAGCTCGTTCCTGACGAAATCCTCCAACTGTGACCGGCTGGACACGGCCGGCTTCGCCACAAAGTCCACAGCGCCTGCGTTCATGGCATCGAACACCTTGTCGCTCAGGGAACTGATCACCACCACCGGAAGCGGGTACTGGGGCATGAGCTTGCGCAGGAACTCGATTCCGTTCATCCTGGGCAGCTCGATGTCCAGCGTCATCACATCCGGCTTCAGCGCCAGGATGGCGTCCCTGGCCTCAAAGGGATCCTTCGCCGTCCCCACCACCCTGATTGCCGGATCCCTGCCCAGATTCTGGACCAGCAGTTCCCTGAACACAATGGAATCATCCACGACTAAAACCTTAATCGGCAGCATATGTCAATCCGTCCCTTCTCTCCTGATTTCCTGGATATCTGTCATTTTCTGAATATCGATGGCTGGATGATATGAAACGCCGTGCTGCTCCTGTCAAGGGTCTCCGTGGTCCCGATGAACAGATATCCCCCCGGCTCCAGGGCGTCGTACACCTTCTGGACCAGCTCCCGTTTCGTTTTCTCATCAAAATATATCATAACATTGCGCAAAAATATAGTATGCATTTTCCGTTTGAACGGAAAATGATCCATCAGATTGAACTGACGGAAAATGACCTCGTCCTTCAGCTCCTGCTTGACCTGGTACTGGGTCCCGCCCGCCAGCTTGTTGAAGAAATGCTTCTTCCACTGCTCCGGGATATTCTTCAGCTGTTCATCGGTATAGATGCCAGCCATGGCCTTCTGGAGCACCTTCGTGGAAATGTCCGTGGCCAGCACCTTCGTGTCCCACTGTCCCCGCTCCATCCCGAAGAAGTCCGCCAGCACCATGGCGATCATATAAGGCTCCTCCCCCGAAGAGGCCGCGCCGCACCAGATCCGCAGATCCTTCCTCCCGGCTTCCTTCTGCTTCAGCCAGGGGAGCACCTGGCTCTTGAAAAAATCGAAATGCTCGAACTCCCTCATGAAATAAGTGTGGTTGGTGGTCAGGAAGTTCACCAGCATCTTCTCCTGGTTCCCTGTCTTGTCATGCTCCACCGCATTCATGAACTCGTCAAATGTCTTCCAGCCGCCTCTCTTGAGATAATTCTCCAGCCGTCCGTTCACAATGACCTTCTTCTGATATAAGTCTATGCCGTAGCGCTGTTTCATATAAGAGGCAATCCTTATAAACTCATCATCCTTGATCACGGCTCATCCTACCTCCTTTCGCCAGACAACCAAAAATCCGGCCCATCGGCCGCCTTTGTCCGTGCGATTTCATATGATCGGATATCGCTGTCCTCAGCTCAGCTGCCGCGATATCCTGTGGCATATCCTGAAAATGTCGGGATTGAACTTCGTCCCTGCCTCCCCCTCCATGATGGCGAAGGCTTCCTCCCTGCCATAGTTCTTCTTGTCCGTCAGGGCACAGTAGACTTCAATGATAGAGACGATCTGGGCCGCAAGAGGGATTTCCTCCCGCTTAAGCCCCTCCGGATAACCGCTCCCGTCCCAGTTCTCATGGTGATAATGGGCGATATCCACGGCGATGCGGAGGAAGTCATTGTAGTCATTCCCCACATGCAGATCCCCCAGAAGCTTCGCGCCGATAGTGGTGTGGGTCTGGACGATCGCCATCTCCTCCTCCGTCAGCGGCGCCCGCTTCCGCAAAAGTTCCAGCGGGATGCCGATGTTCCCGATGTCGCACAGGGGGGCTGCCAGCTCGATCGTATCGATATAGGTATCGGAAATCTTGTCCCCGAACAGCGGAGACAGCTGCATCGCCTGGGCCAATATGCCGCAGTTCCTGTTCAGACGTTCGATATGTTCTCTCTTATAGCTGGAATTCTTCGCGGCGATCCCTGCCAGGGCATACAGCACATCCTTCTTCTCCTGCTCCAGCTGCCGGAGCTGTTCGTTCAGGGACACCTGCAGCCTCCGGTTCATGGCCTCCAGCTCCCTGCCCGCCTCATACAGGCGCAGATGCACTCCCACCCGGGCCTGCACCACCTCCGGGATGAAAGGCTTCGTGATATAGTCCGCGCCGCCGAGGCTCAGGCCCTCCACAATATCTTTCGGATTATCGAATGCGGAAATAAAGATGACAGGAATGCTTTTTGTATTGCTGTCGGCTTTCAAAATCCTGCACAGTTCATAACCGTCCATGCCCGGCATGGAGATATCCGACAGAATCAGATGCGGACGCTCCTGCCCCATCAGCCGCAGCGCTTCCTCGCCGCTGCGGGCCGACACGGGACAGCATCCCATATTCCGGATGATCTCCTCCAGGATACATCTGTTGGCCTCTAAATCGTCCACCACGAGAACCTTCGCCGATTCCCTGTCCTGTCCCATCTGTGCACCTCCCCGGCTACGCGCAATTCAGCCAGGAGCCAAACTGCATTGGTTTAGTCTCTCATATTCGGCGGACACCTTTTCGTAGTCCCCCTTCTGGATCGCCATCTTCAGCTTCAGCGCCGCGCGCTTCACATCGGAAGGCGCCCCCTCCGTCAGCTGCCTCACCGTCTCCATGAACATCTCCGCCTTCTCCCAATTCCCCATCTCCACACAGAGAATCAGCTTCGACAGATTCCTCTTCAGCGCCTCCCGGTTCTCAGGGGAACCGTAGATCCTCACGGTCTCCGTCTCCTCCCGCTCCCCCGCATGGGCCATGCCCTTGAAGACTGCAGCTATGTCATCCGGGGATTTCCGCCCGCCGGCTTCCCCCCCATCGTCCTCCACCCAGATGGAAAAGGAAAAATTGCTTCCTCTCCCCTTCTTGCTCTCCACCTCTATATCGCCGCCCATCAGCTCCACCAGCTGCTTGCAGATGTTCAGGCCCAGGCCCGTGCCCCCGTACTTCCTGGAGATGGAGGCGTCAACCTGGGAAAAGCTCTGGAACAGTTTGTCCCTGTCCTCTTCCCCGATTCCTATCCCCGTGTCCGACACGATGAAGAAAAGTTCTACCTTATCCTCCACCCTGGCGGTCAGAAGCACCTGGACGTCGATCCTGCCCACCGCCGTGAACTTCAGGGCATTGGAGAGGAGATTGTTCAGGACCTGCACGACGCGCAATTCGTCTCCCACCACATACTCCGGTACCTGGGGGGACACCGTCATGAAGAAGTCCAGCCCTTTCTCCGTGATCTTGCTGATGTGCTGGGCCTTCACATAATCCAGCATGTTCCTGAAATGGAACCTGCGGGATTCTAAAACGAACTTCCCGGCCTCCAGCTTCGAGAAGTCCAGGATATTGTTGATGATCTTGTTCATGTCCCCGCAGCAGCGCTCTATCAGCTGCAGCGCCTGCACCGTCCGCTCGTCCTCCACCTGGCCCAGGAGCTCCCGCACATTGCCCAGGATGCCGTTCACCGGGGTGCGCAGTTCATGGGTCACATTGGCCACGAACTCCGACTTCACTTTCGCCGCCTGCCGGGCCTCCTCCCGCACCTGGCCGATCTCCCGGGCCAGATGCTCCTTTTCCAGGACATCGTCGGCCAGGCACAGATAACAGCCGGGATTGCCGGGGCTTGGGACGATCTTCGCCTCCACGGGGAAGCAGGTCAGGTTCTTCCGGTACATCACCAGATGGCGCGTACCCCCGTCGGGCCAGCTCTCTGCCCCGGCACCGCTCCCGGAGGGCTGGAAGGCGCCGGGAAGGACATCCTCCATGCGCGCCCCGGCGCTTTCCTCCCGGACATATCCCAGCTTATCGCAGGCGGCGGCATTGGCGTACAAAATCCTCCCCGTGCCGTCAAACATAAGAACCATTTCCAGCGCGTCCTCCGCTGGAAATATGCCGATTCCTTCCTCCCCCATGTCAACCTCCATCCGCCGGTCCCATTATTCTGCAAAACGGCAGCCCAAGCGCGATTCCCACTTTGCTGCCGTTCATATCAGGAAAATTCGAAAACACCTATCATTTCCATAATATTAAAGAAATCTTCCCTGGCAAGCCTGAAACATTCCAATATATCCGGCGAAAACTGACCACATTCACCATTCATGATCATTTCATACGCCTTCACATTCGTAAAGGAACTTTTGTATACTCTGGGGCTTACCAATGCGTCATAAACGTCTGCTACGGCAACAATCTGTGCACTGATCGGGATGTCATCCCCCGCCAGATGGTCGGGGTACCCTCTGCCGTCCCATCTCTCGTGGTGATGGCGGCAAATCTCATAGCAATAATGGTAGAACTCACTGGTCCGATCCTTGTAGAGCTTCTCCAGTATCTCGCATCCGATGATGGTATGGGTCTTCATGATCTCGAATTCTTCCGGCGTCAGGCGTCCCGGCTTGAGAAGAATCGTATCTGAAATGCCTATCTTGCCTACATCATGCATCACCGAAGCCCTGGAAATCGCGTCCACCGAGGCCGGCGTCAGGCCATACTGCGGAAAATGCTCCATCAGGTGCCTCGCCATGATCCGGGTGTAGAACTTGATGCGCTTGGTATGGTCTCCCGTCTCCGCGCTCCTGGACTCCACCACTGTGCTGAGGGCATCGATCATGAACTCGTTGGTCTCCCGGATTTCCTTCTCCTGGGCACGGATTTCCTTCTCCTGCTCCTTCAGGCGGGCTTCCATGTTGCGCTTGTTCTGGTACAGCTCGATGATGTTCTTGCTCCTTCTCTTCACGATATAGGGATAGAAGGGCTTATGTATCACGTCCGCCACCCCAAAGGCATAGGCCCTGCCCTCGCTGTCCTGGATCGTCTCCCCGGTGATCAGGATCACGGGAATCCCCTTCAGCAAGCCGCGCTCCTCCATGTACTCCAGCACCTTGAAGCCGTCCATGATGGGCATCACCACGTCCAGCAGAATCAGCACGAGATTATGGTTGTCCTCAATCTGCTGCACCGCCTCCCGGCCGTTGCAGGCCTCCAGCAGCTCGTACTCGTCCAGATCGTCATGGAACATCTCCATCAATATCTCGCGGTTAATTTCTTCGTCGTCAACGACCAGTATTTGTTGCTTCTCCATTTTGTCACCATTCAACTCTGTCCATTCGCTACCAAATCATGATACCACTTTCCAAAATAAATGTCAATTCATTCCCCTGCCAGATCCCTAAAAACTTCTATAGACAAATACCCCAAAACTGTGGTAAATTAGAAATAGCAAAGAGGTGAACACTATGGATACATATACATTTCAAGATATATTCGACATTGACTTTCTACAGAAGTTGCTGGATTCCCTGTCCGTCACCCTGCAAGTGGGCATCAGCATCCGCGGCCCCCACGGCGAGCGCTACACCAAAGACAGCGATTATTGCAGCTTCTGCCGCGACATCGTGAAGAAGTCCCCTGTGGGGAACGCCCGTTGCGAACTTTCCGACCGGGCCTTGAGCGCCCACTGCGAATCCTCCCCTTATGTCTGCCACTGCCAGTCCGCCGGGCTGACGGACGCCAGCGTCAGCATCATGGTGGAGGGAGAGCACCTGGCCAGCATGCTGGTGGGTCAGGTGCGGCTGGCGGAAGACATCCCGGGCGAAGAGGAGTACCGCGTCAATGCCCATGTGCTGCAGCTGGACGAAGAGATGTTCCTGGAACATGTCCATGCCATCCCTGTGATCACGAAGGAACAGTTCAGCCATATCCTGGACACCCTGTCCCTGCTGGCGAACCAGCTCTCCCAGCTGGCCTACAGCAATCTCCAGCTGAAAAACGCGATCCGCTCCCTGGAGAGCCAGAAGCTTCAGCACCAGCAGGAGAAGGACGCCCTGGAGACCCTGGCGGAAAAGGATTCCATGACCGGGCTCTACAACCGCCGGAAATACGAAGAGGAGGCCGAACGCTACTCCAGGCAGAAGGGACGCCATATCTGCCTGGTATCCGCGGACGCCAATTTCCTGAAGCTGACCAATGATATCTTCGGCCACAAATCCGGCGACCTGCTCCTGAGCAATATCGCGAACATCATGCAGAGCCTGGCCAAAAACGACTGGCTGGTGGCCAGGTGCGGCGGGGACGAGTTCCGCGTCATCATGCCCGACACCACCCTGGAGACGGCCCTGGACTATTGCCGGCGCGTGGCCCGCAACTGCAGCACGGACAAGACGCTGTCCCTGCCATTGTCCGTGGCCCTGGGCGCAGCCGACTGGAACAGCGAGAACGAGACCCTCCAGGACTGCTTCTCAAGGGCGGATGCCAAAATGTACCAGAACAAGGCAGCCCTGAAGCATGAGCTCCACGTCCCGGACTACATCCTGGAACGGCTGTACGACCGGCAGGTCCTGAACCGGAAGGTAGTGGAGCACACCGCCAGGATGACTCTGGAATTCGCGCTGTTCTTGGGCTTCGCCCAGGAGAACGCCATCGAGACCAGCCTCGCCTCCCATTTTCAGGACATCGGCATGGCCAAGCTGCCGGAATCTTTCTCCATCCGGGGCCAGTCCCGGACCCAGGAGGAGACCCTGCAGATGAAGGCCCATGTCCTCCACGGCTACACTATGGCAAGACAGTTCGAGGAGCTCTACAAAGTGGCGGACATCATCCTCCACTCCCACGAGAACTGGGACGGCAGCGGCTACCCCAACAACATAGCGGGGACGCACATCCCCATCGAGTCCCGCATCATCCATATCACCGGCGATTACGCCTACTGGACGCTGCCCACCATCACCGGCGGCAATTACTCCAGGGAAGCTGTCGTCCAGAACATGAAGGAGCGCAGCGGCAGCTATTACGACCCAGAGCTGATTGAGAAATTCCTGGAGTTCCTTCCCGGTTTCAACGCCAGAGTGGAAGTCTGAGCCTCTGGAGCTTTTTCCCGAAGACACAGGGCCGCCGGATTCCGGCGGCCCTTGCTGCCGGATTCCGGCGGCCCTTGCTGCGTCTGTGCTCATTCGCTTTTTCGTAAATCTTTTAATGCTGTGCCGATTTTTATGGGATTGCCGTAGCGCAGGGTCCCCATGCGGTAGAGCTTCGCCCCCAGCATTCCCGTCCCTATGATGGATGCCACCAGGATCAGGAAGGACAGCGCCACCTCCCACAGCGCTACGCTTCCCATGGCCATTCTGGCGAACATGGTGCTGTATGAGCTGACCGGCAGGAAGGACAGCACCTTGATGATCGGCCCATCCACATCCATCAGCTGCAGCAGAGAGAAGAAGTACACGGCCATGATCACCACCATCAGGCCGGAGACGCTCTTGCTGACGTCCTCTGTCTTGCTCACCAGCGCTCCCATGGCCCCGAAGAGGAAGGCGTAGAACAGATATCCCCCCAGCCCAAAGAAGGCAAAGGCCAGCAGCACGTCCCCGGGCACATGCAGGAACATATCCAGCATACCGCCCCACTGTTCCCGGTTCAGCTGGTAGGAAATCAGCGCTGCCCCCAGGATCACGCCCATCTGGAACACGCCGCCGATGGCTCCGGCAATCACCTTGCCGAACAGCAGGCTGTTGGGCGAAGTGCTGGTGACCAGCACCTCGATGGCGCGGTTGCTCTTCTCGTTGGTGACGGAGACGGCTATCATCTGACCGTAGTAGGCAATCAGCATGAACACCACGATGACCAGCACATAACAGTACCAGTAATTGCTCCCGGAGTCCTTGTTCAGGATCTGCTCCGTCACCGTCACGGGCACATCGTACATGGCAGTGATCTCCGCCAGGTCCCATCCCTGCTGCCGGCAGTATTCCATGCGGTAGAACATCTTCATGGCCTGCTCAAAAACCGCGGAATTGCTGTCCGTCATGGACTTATTATAGACGTAGTATTCACATGCCGTCTCCCCGGTGACCAAGAATCCGGCCTGGGCTTCCTGCGCCTCCACGCTGTCTATCAGGGCCTGCGCGTCCGCGGCTTCCTGCAGGTCGGCATCCGGAAACATCTGCTGCAGGATTTCCGGCTGCACGATGCCCGTCTGGTCCACGTACAGCAACAGGGGGCGCTCCCCCGGGTCCGTCTCTTCCTGCGCCTCGTCCGCCTTGCCGATCACGTTCACGCCGGTGAAGCCGGACATGTCCACGAACCTCGGCAGGAACAGCAGAATGATTCCTGCCAGGGCCAACACCGCCGTCAGCACCATGAACACTTTGCTGGAAAAATACTCCCTCAGCTCATATCTTAAAACAATCAGAAATCTTTTCATTCTTCCTCACCCACTTTCTCCACAAAAATATCGTTCAGGGACGGCTCATAGCCGCCGAACTTCTCGATTTCCACATCCGACCGGGCCAGGGCCGCCAGCAGGCCCCGCCGGTCCGCGCCCTCCTTCAGCTCCAGGATCAGGAATTCTTTCTTCCGGTCGGACACCCTTGCCAGGTCTGCCCATTCCCGCTCTACCTTGCGGGCCAGTTCCTCCAGGGAGCAGTCCTCCGCCGCCAGCATCAGGCGGTTTTTGCCGTACTCTTTCTTGATTTCCTTAAGCCTTCCCGCCAGCACTACCTCTCCCTGGTTGATGATGGCGATTTCATCGCAGAATTCCTCCACATAGCTCATCTGGTGGCTGGAGAAGATGACGATCCTGTTCTCCGCTATGAGCTCGTTCACCACATCCTTCAGAATCTGGGAGTTCACCGGGTCCAGGCCGCTGAAGGGCTCATCCAAGATCACAATCTCCGGATTGCTCACCAGGGTGGCGGCAAGCTGCACTTTCTGCTGGTTGCCCTTGGAGAGGGTCTCCAGCTTCTTGGTCTCGTACTCGGACACCTCCAGCCTGGCCAGCCATTTTTTCGCGCTCTCTTTGGCCTCTTTCGGGTTCATGCCCCGCAGGCAGGCCAGGTAGATCATCTGGTCTATGACCGTCCGCTTAGGGTACAGGCCCCGCTCCTCCGGAAGGTATCCGATGCTGTGCTTTCCGGGCACGAACTTTTTGCCCTCCAGCAGGATCTCTCCGCTGTTGGCATGGAATACATCCATGAGGATGCGGATCGTGGTGGTCTTGCCTGCGCCGTTCCTGCCCAGCAGCCCCAGCGCCTTGCCGCTCTCCACCTGAAAATCGATGCCGTGGAGCACTTCTTTGTCTCCGAAGCTTTTGCGTATGTTCTTTACTTCCAGTTTCATTTTCTGTCCTCCGCTCTCAACTGTTATGTCCAGGCCCCACATGGACCCTCCTTAAGCCGCTTCCGCGCCGTCAATGCAGCCCTCCGCTTTTCCTTCGCAGCCCCCGGGCATAAAGCGGTCCGGATGCCGCGCCAGCCCTTTCCATGGCCGCCGTGGCCGCCATGTCCTCCATACGAGCCGCCTTTCATGCCCCCCCTGACAGGATATTCACGCCGTCCGCCAGCTGCTGGCCCAGGCGCTCCGTCTCTTCCTGCAGCAGCTCTAAGCCTGCCGGGGTGATGGAGTAAGTTTTCTTCTCGCTCCCGAGGGCCACTTCGATGACGCCGTCCGCCACCAGCCTGCCCACCATGGTATAGAGGGTGCCGGTGCCCAGCACGATCCTGCCTTCCGTCAGGCTGCTGACATACTGCATGATGGCATAGCCGTGACGGGGAGCCATGACGGCCAGAAGGGTGTAATAGGTGGTCTCTGTCATGGGAATGTATTTTTTTCGCAAAGTTTCATTCAATTACTTCCCTCCTATTATTGTCGTCCCGCTTCTGCTCTGCCTCGTCCAGATTCGACAGCCTCCAGGCCGAGGCTTGCTTTCGTCATTTCGAAGCAGAGCTTTCTTCCTCCTCTCGACATATCTTGTCGCGATATGTCGTCCCTCGACATGTCGGGCGCAAATATAAAATACCACATCTCAAGCGGAATGTCAAGACGGAATCGGCATCGGATTCCGCCGGTGTTTCTTTGGCATCAGCCGGGAAAATCCTCATCCGATATAAGGAATTGTCTACAAATAACTGATGCG
>OFFF01000289.1_pt1 | contig 39944 bp, 45 predicted proteins | sample 1521301 | NCBI WGS metagenome assembly OFFF01 (sample SAMEA3504101, study PRJEB24116) | mouse gut metagenome | biome: mouse gut; feature: mouse-associated habitat; material: faeces | place: Denmark | collected 2011
TGCTCTGCCGTATCCTCTGCGGTTTCCGGTTCTGCCGTGGCTTCTTCCGGCTCTGCCGCCTGTATGATTGGCGGTTCTTCCGGGATGATGGCCAGTGCCGTTTCCAACGGTGTCGGTGCTTCGGCTGTTTCTTCCTGCGCGGCTTTCTTCTTCGCCTTGGCGGCTGCCTTTTCTGCGCGGGTTATTTTCGCCCTCGGCTCCGGGAAGGTCTCCGGAAGTACGCCGGATGCGTAATGGATTTCAAAAGTGATTTTGCCGTCCGCAGGTACGTTGAAATGGAAGTCGAGAAGTTCTGCTTCTTTGATGCTGTCCGGAAGTTCGATATTCTTGTACCGTTTTACTTCCCTGCCCTCTACCATGAGGCATACCGGAACCGCGTCCCTCAATTTTGCTGTGATTCTACCTGTCTTCATACTGTTGTCCGCCTTTCTTATTTTGATATTTTTTGTATTGGCTGCTTGCCTTGTGAGTGACAGCTTACGCATTTTTGGTGTGAAAGCAAGCCTTTTTTCAAAGAATTTTTCTTTTTTGTAATATGCAAAAAAGATAGAACCGGCCAGCCGTGGGGATATTGGCTGGTCGATTCTATCAGGATATCATGCCTTTTCAAAGGATTCCCCGCAGTCTGCGCAGGTTACATTGACCTCGCGGGTTGCCCGTATGATGGTGCCGCAGCAGGGGCAGATGTATTTGATGCTTCGGTTAATGGATTTCTTGCGCCCGCCTTTGGAGCTTCCGGTTGCCTGCAGGCGGCTGGCATGGATGCCGGTATCCCCCAAGGCGGATATGATCCATGCTTCGGTTTCCGGAGCCAGGGTCGTAACCGTCCAGCCATATTTGGGGTGTTTCTCAATATGCAGTCCGTGGGCTTCGGCGGTGGCTTTGAATTTCATATTGTGGTAATAGCCGTTGTTGCTTACGTCCTGGATATCATGCTGCAAGTTATATAGGTGGCTCATTTCATGGAGGAGCGTGGCGGATATCTCTGTAATGGGGCGGTCAAGGTATTCGGCGCAGAGGTTAATTTCCCGGTAAAGTTCGTTATCTGCATTCCAGATTTCATAGATACTGCACCAGCCGTATGCGCCGCGCCCGCCGTCCGGGGATACGGTGATGGCCGGGCGGGTAAGCTCTCCATGGTAGAAATGCTCATTGAACAGGTCTAACATTTCCTCGGTTTTCTTTACGATTTCGGATATATTGAGCATTTGGTGTCCTCCTTAAAATTATGTTTTAATTCTGTGAGTGACAGTGTATATATTTACGGTATGAAAGCAAGCCTTTTTATTGAATTTATGAAAAAGAAGAAATGAATTTTAGTATCAGTTACTTCACCTGAAACGCAACTCTTTTATTTGGATACAAGAGGCGAAGTGGATTAAGGGGAGAAAGTGATAATAATGGATTTCGGAATATTGGGTATTGTTGGGGTTTTTGCTGAATTACAAGGAGCATGAAAATCTGTGGCAGTCGGCAGGGAAGTATTAAGGAAATGTATAGATATCTGCTGGAATATTATCTTACTGGCTTGCGTACCACAATTTGATACGATGCACCAAACGCGAGTTTGGGTGCAAAAAATTGAAAATTATGCAAGATTTTGGCACTGGATACTTGTATTATATAAGAATTTGTGATATGCTCTTGTTAGCACTCGGTTAAAACGAGTGCTAACAAGAGCAATTATCATTTATATAGGGAGGAAAGAATGAAATGAGTAAACGGGTTTATATTAGTGCTGACTATGATCTGCTTAGCGGTGACCGGAATGTTGTCGAAGAGTTAAACAAATGGGGAGAGGATAATCTCCATAAAGTCGATTTTATTGATATGTCGAAAGTTTCATCTGGTACTGTGGCGAATAGCAATGATTGCCGTATCTGTGATTTAAAAGAGGAATTTAATAGACAAATTAATGCTTCATCGGCTGTGATTTTTGTTGTGGGTAATCAGACTGGTTCTCGTACAGCAGGCAGTGGATGTGAGCGTATGTCTAAAGAACAATGGCAATGCTACTGCACACCGTATAAACAAAATGCTAATGGTGTTAAGGAATGCAAAATTTCCAGTGTTTCAACACCTGGCGAGAATGATGATTATGGAAACATAAATAAATGTTCATATCTTCGTCATGAATTTGAACAAGCCAAAAAGAAGAAAAATACAATCATCATTGTTTATAATTCCACACGTAAGGAATTAAGCTGGCTTCCTTCATATATGAATGGTTATGAAGACATTGCGAGACCATTTTGGAAAATTGATGGTAATGGGAAAAAGGTTGGAGATTATTCATACATAAAGGAGGCACTTGGATTTTGATTGATTTTATTCGAAAGAGCGCAGTACTGGCATTTGGTTTTACCACAGGTATATTTACCTTTGTGCCAGAAGCGTTTTTTGGAAAATATGAATGGGTGACGAAGGAGGCTCTTGAACAATGTAAATGGTTTACGTGTTTAGATGCTCAAGACGTTAATATAATAATTTCGCACCTTGTATGCTTATTGCTTGTGTGGATTGGGACATCATTGTTATATGGGGCTTTTCTAATATTGCGAAGATGGAAAACAATCAAAGGTCAAAATTATTCGATCAGAATTGAGTACGGAAATATACTTAAAAAGAGAAAGTGCAAGAGAGTAATTGATTTTGATGAGTGTTTTACAACACAAGTAGGAAGTGCAACAGCAGATATTAATCCAACTTCTATATGCGGACAGTATTTATCCTTACATCCGAATTTAGATGTCCAACAGTTGATTGAAACTGCGCATATAACACCAGCACGAAGTAAATCAAAATATCAACATAAAACTCGGTATGATTCGGGAACGATAGTCCCAAATGGCGATGACTTATTGATGGCATTTGCCAAATTGAATGAAAGAGGTAAAGGATGCTTCTTTTCTCGAGACGAATATATCAAGTGTTTGGATTTGCTATGGAAGGAATTGGAGAATTACTATTCTGAAAAAGATGTATGCGTACCAATATTAGGAGCTGGAACAACATCATTTGACGGTGGAAATGGAGCATCTATTCCACAACAAGATTTGCTCGATATGATGATTTGGTCATATAAATTAAGCTCTCATAAAATAAAGGCTCCGCATAAGTTACGTATTGTTTGTAAGAAAAAGAGTGGCTTTTCCATCAATAATATAGACGGGTAATTGCATGAGTTACAGAAGTAAATAGTTATGACAATAGTATAATAAATTTACTGACTTGCATACTACGATAATATAATGCACTCAAGTTTGGGTGCATTTTTTCTATATAAAAATTTTAAGTGTTTTTCCAGGAAACATTGCAACAACAAAATTGATGCAATGAGGAAAGGGTGAAATGATTGATGTATCTGAGGGTGGATAGGATGACAGGGGAAAGTGAAATCATGCCTATCACTAACCTGAATGCTCTGTCAGCGGAATGTCATATAGAATTATTTAATCCGAATGACGAGGAACATATTAATATAGAGTGCATAGAGAACAATTTTGGAAATTTATAACAGAAATATTCTGAGTTCGTTTTGCGGATGCATATTTCTATATTCTTATTCCTATAGGGGAATTTTGTGATAAGATATATTTAAATAACAGATGATTAGTTATGGAGACAGTGATGTGCGATCAGAATAAATATGCCTTAGAATCTATGTATAGATTCAGGCTTGATCATTGAGAGGTGCAAATTAATGAGCCGAAAGCAGAAAATATATGGTATTTGTAGATTATGTGGAGAAAACAAAGAACTGACATTTGAACACGTTCCTCCGGAAACTGTGTTCAATAAAGGGGCAGTGAGGAATGTAAGCCTTGATGCCGTCATTAAAGACACCATGAAACAAAATAAACTTCCGTGGGAAATAAATTATGGGAAAGGCAAAATACAGCAGCGTGGGAGAGGAGGATTTTATTTATGCAGTAGATGTAATTCCTGTACTGGCCAATGGTATGTTCCAGATTACAGCAGGTTTGTCCATGCCGTTCAGGGTGCGATGCTGCAAGCTGGAGAACAGAAGTATGAATCGCTTGGACTAAGAATCAAAAACATACGGCCATTGCCGATTTTTAAGCAGGTAATGACCATGTTCTGTGATATTAATAGTGGGCTTATGGGGGATGATTCCTTAAAGGGGTATCTTCTTGATAAGACGAGCAGGTCATTTAACCGAGACCGATATCATTTGTATGCACATATACATGCTGGCGCACTCGAAAGAATGAATGGGATCATGGTTCAGGCAACAAATTATGGAATCATAACGATTTCTGAGATTTCTACATATCCGCTGGGATTTACGCTGTATATAGACAAGCCTAAAAACTACAAGCCGGAAGGCGTTGAAATTACATCCTTTTCAGAATGGGCTTATGAGGATGAGGGTGATGTTCAAATAATCATTCCGAAGATTGAATGCAATACAATATTTTCAGGTGATTATCGGACTAAGGCAGAAATTGTAGGAAGCAAAGATGAATGAGTGCTGTAAGGAATCCAGTAGCAAAAATGGGATGAAAATGCTTTGCATATGTAATTTAATTAAATTACATATTGACAGATGCGGAAGATAGGAGTACTATTATAATGTAATTTAGCTAAATTACCTAAGAGAGGGAGGCCGATGGAATCAATAGCTTTAAATGAGATTATACAGTTCACATTAGGGAAGAATCCTACACGAATAAGAGAACGGACCGATGATTTGTATACGCCAGAGGATTTCGAGAAAGATCTGCATTGTATTAATTCAGTTGAAGAGGGTAGGGGCTGTATCATAAATTTAATAAAATCGAAGTGCTCTCCAATTTCGGAACAGACAGAAATGAAGTGTATTACATCAAATTTTCTCAGATGCGATTTTGATGCTGGGAAAATCTATTCATGGTATTTTTGTTATCAGTTTAATGAAGGGAAAGCTTTTGAGCAACAGATAGAGATGTACCATCAAGGAACCACCTTGAGTGTTAAGAAGCTGAATATAAAAACCATTGGAGAACTAAAAATTGTTCTACCGGATATGGAAAGGCAAAGGATAATAGGCGATATTTATAGGCAGTCGATCATACAAAATGATTTAATGATAAAGCAGGCAGAGAAAATAAACCAATTTATGATGGCGCTGATACGCAGGATGGAGGAAGATTAATAATGGCGGAAAGGAAAGATTTGCTGCAGGTGTTGTGGAATGGTGCGGATGTACTCAGAGGGAAAATGGATGCAAATGAGTATAAGACATATCTTTTAGGGTTGATTTTTTATAAATATTTATCGGATTCCTATTTGGCGAAGGTATACGATCTTCTTAAGGATGAAAGCCCTGACGGCCTGGAAGAAGCACAGCGTGTATATGAAGAAGTGATGGATTCAGACGATGCTGAAGATTTACTGACTGAGATGAGGGAATCAAAGCATTATACGCTTGATCCTGACATGACTTATATAAGCATGTTACATGCAGTAAAAAATAATTCTTTTAACAGAGAAAAGCTGCAGGCGGCTTTTAACCATATAGAAGAGTCTGATGAACTATTTAATGGCTTATTTGCAGATGTTGACTTATATTCTAACCGACTTGGTACAGGCGATCAGAAGCAGAGTGCAACAATCGCGGAGGTTATAAGAGTGCTGGATGGCGTGGACATTATCCATACGGAAGGGGATGTCCTTGGTAACGCCTATGAGTATATGATAGGCCAGTTTGCCTCTGAAACAGGAAAAAAGGCAGGGGAATTTTATACGCCGCATGGGCCTGCACAGATCCTTTGCAGGATTGCAATATCTGGACAGGAAGGAAAAAAAGGATTGCAGGTGTATGACCCGTGTATGGGTTCTGGTTCGCTGATGCTCAGCTGCAGGAATTATTCACAAGAGCCTGATTATATTAAATATTATGGGCAGGAGCTTATGCCATCGACTTATAATTTGGCGCGTATGAATATGTTCCTGCATGGGGTTTTGCCAGAAAATCAGTACTTGCGTAATGGTGATACACTTGATGCTGACTGGCCTACGGATGAAGAGACAGAGTTTGATGTAGTAACAATGAATCCACCGTATTCTGCAAAATGGTCTGCTGCGGAGGGGTTTAAGCAGGATGAAAGGTTTATGGATTATGGAGGAAAACTTGCCCCCAAGTCAAAAGCGGATTATGCCTTTTTGCTGCACGGTTTCTATCATTTAAAGCAGACTGGCACAATGGCTATCGTTCTTCCGCATGGCGTTTTATTCAGGGGAGGAGCGGAAGGGGTGATTCGGGAGACACTTCTTAAGAATGGGTCAATCTATGCAGTTATTGGGCTTCCCTCCAATATGTTCTATAATACATCCATTCCTACCTGCATTGTGGTATTGAAAAAGCATAGGGAAGGGCGTGATGTATTGTTTATTGATGCGTCTGGGCTGTATGAAAAAGAAAAGAAGCAGAATGTCATGCACGAAGAACATATCGACAAAGTGTTGGAACTGTATAGTAATAGGAAAACAATTGAGAAGATGTCTTATCTTGCCTCTTTTGAAGATATCAAGAACAATGATTATAATCTGAATATCCCAAGGTATGTAGATACCAGCGAGGAAGAAGAGGAAGTGGATCTCAGGCAGCTTTCCGGGCGCATAAGGGAAACAGACAGAGCCATCAAAGCCGGAAATGATGCGTTGCTGGAAATGCTCGGGGAACTGACTTTTGCAGATTCTGAAACAAAAGATGCCGTTGGGGAATTTATGAATGTCCTCAGGGAGGTGTAGGAATGGCAGATACACCTAAGATAAGGTTCGAAGGATTTATGGACACTTGGGAACAGCGTAAGTTAATTGATGTTTGTGATTATGTGGATTATAGAGGAAAAACGCCAACTAAAATAGATTGCGGTATTTTTCTTGTAACAGCCAAAAATGTAAAGGCTGGATATATAGATTATGAATCATCGAAAGAATATATATCAGAAGATAATTATGAAGAAGTAATGCATAGAGGCAAACCTAAAATTGGTGATGTGTTAATTACAACAGAAGCTCCTTGCGGTAATGTAGCACAAGTAGATTCAAGTAATATAGCACTTGCGCAGAGAATTATTAAATACCGTGGACATAAAAATGAGATTGATAATACTTATTTAAAACATTATATGCTTGCACCTCATTTTCAGAAATTATTATTTGAAAAAAGTTCTGGCGGAACGGTTCAAGGAATTAAAGGAAGTATATTGCATCAGCAGTATGTGATGTATCCACGATATGCCGAACAAGTAAAAATTGGTCAGTATCTTGATACCCTCGACCACCTCATCACTCTTCACCAGCGTAAGTGCAACGAGACAATAGAGTTGAAGAAATATATGCTGAAAAAAATGTTTCCTGAGGAGGGCAGGGAAATTCCTGAAATTCGTTTTGCAGGATATACTGGCGCCTGGGAACGGCGTAAGTTGGGGGATATGATGTTTTTTTCGAATGGATTTAATGGCTCAAATGAATCATTCGGAAGTGGTATTGCTCTTATTAGTGTAATGGATATTCTAAATAATGATTTTATTACTTATGATACGATTCGTGGTAAAGCAAAGGTTTCAAACATAGAGTTAGAGCGTTTTAAAGTCGAATATGGTGATGTGTTATTCCAACGAAGTTCTGAAAACGTCGAGGATGCAGGAACTTCCAACGTGTATTTAGATACTGAAAAAATAGCTATTTTCGGTGGATTTGTAATAAGGGGAAAACGTAAAGTAAACTATGATCCTGTTTTTATAAAATATCTTCTTGATTCGCCGCTTGTTAGAAAACAAGTTGTGCGAAAAGCACAGGGGGCGCAGCATATTAATGTTTCACAAGAGATGTTACAAGACATTGATATACTATACCCATTATCAGAGGAAGATGTTAAAATAGGCAATTTGTTAAGGTGTCTGGATGGGACTATTACGTTTCATCAGTGTAAATGTAATGAATTAAAAGAAGTAAAGAAGTTTATGTTACAGAATATGTTTCCGCAGAAAGGATAAATTATGGGAGAACTGGAATCCGTAATAGAAAAGAGACTGATAGACCAACTCTGCTGCGATGAGTCCCAGTGGACATACAGACCCGATATCAAGACAGAGCAGCAACTATGGAATAATTTCAAATATATTCTGGAACAGAATAACAAGGCAAAGCTTAACGATATTCCTTTAAGCGATTCTGAATTTGCAAAGATTAAGAATGATTTATCCCATGCTTCTTTTTATGATGCGGGGAAATGGCTGGTTGGGGAAAATGGAAAGGTATATGTCCATGTCCAGCGAGGGAACGAAACACTGCATCTCGTGGTAATGAACAATGAACATGTGGCAGGTGGAACGAGCGTATATGAGGTAATCAATCAATATCAGGCTTTTAAGTCGGAAGACACGGAGGAAGACAGAGACAGGCGCTTTGATGTAACGCTTCTGATCAATGGGATTCCTTTTATCCATATTGAACTGAAAAACAAAGAACATTCCTATATGGATGCCTATCGCCAGATTAAAAAGTACATTGCAGAGGGTAAGTTTCACGGCATTTTTTCAAACGTGCAGATGTTTGTTGTGAGTAATGCTGTTGATACAAAGTATTTCTCTGCCGCAAGGGATACAGAGTTAAACAAGAAATTTATCACAGGATGGCTTGATAAGGAGAATCATCCTGTCTGCGATTATATTGAATTTGCCAGTGTAGTCCTTAGGATACCGGAGGCGCATGAGATGATTGCCAGGTATACGGTTCTTGACAATGATAAAAAGCAACTTTTGATACTGCGTCCATACCAGATTCATGCGATCGAGGCGATGCGGGCTGCTTCGAAGCAGGGCAGATCCGGCTTTATTTGGCATACAACAGGTTCGGGGAAGACTATGACTTCCTATAAAGCTACAAGAAATTTGCTGATGGATATTCCGGCTATAGAGAAAACCGTATTTCTTATTGACAGGAAAGATCTTGATCAACAGACTACAATGGATTTCCAATCATATGCGTATAATGATACGATAGATGTTGATGATACGGAACATGTTGATTCACTTATGAGCAGGATGTCTGATGGAAACCGCCAGATGATAGTAACCACCAGACAGAAAATGCAGATCATGGTGAATCGTCGCCTGAAGGAAGGAACCAGGCAGTATGAAAGGATTAAATCCTTAAAGGTCGCTTTTGTGGTAGATGAATGCCACAGGGCTGTAACGCCTCAAACAAAAAGAGATTTAGAAAGGTTCTTTGCTAATTCTTTATGGTATGGGTTTACAGGGACGCCTATTTTTGAGGAAAACAGCTATGAACAGAAGGGTGATCTGCCCCAGACCACGGAGCAGCTGTATGGGGAATGCATCCATAGTTATACCATTAAAGAGGCTATCCATGATGAGGCGGTTTTGGGGTTCATGGTAGAGAATCTTGGAGCGAAAGATTTGAGTGCTGACGAGACGAAAAAGGTATATGAAACGGAAGAGCATATGCGGAAAGTCCTGAATGTTATATTGAATCAGTCATATGAAAAATTTGGTATGAACAACGATAGGGGCAGAACCTATGAGGCGATACTGACAACTAATTCGATTGCAAGGGCGCAGAAGTATTATGATTTATTGAAGAAGGTGAAAGAAGGGAAGGATGAGCTTAAAATCAGCGATACTGTACATAAGGCTCTGCCTGATTTCCCTAAGTTTGCCATAACCTATTCGCTGTCCGAAAATGAGGAAGCCTCTGCTGTTAATCAGGATAAAATGAAAGAAGCTTTAAAAGATTATTATGAAATGTTTGGGAGCAGCTATAAGCTTGATGCTATTAGTGCCTACAACAGTAATCTCAATGAGCGTTTGGCAAGAAAAGAGAAAAGATATTTGGAGCGGAGCCAGCAGCTTGACCTGGTGATTGTGGTTGATCGGCTTTTGACAGGGTTTGATGCACCTTGTCTGTCTACATTGTTTATTGACAGGCAGCCTATGGCTTCACAGAATATCATTCAAGCGTTTTCCCGTACCAACAGATTGCTTGATGACCGTAAACAGTATGGACAGATTGTGACTTTTCAGGCTCCAAAAGAATATAAAGAAGCAATAAATAACGCACTCAGGTTGTATTCGCGCGGCGGTGACGGCAATCCTATTGCGGAGGATTGGGATGATGTGAAAGAATCCTTTTCCATATCCCTAAAAGCCATTCGCAATCTGGCGCACACATCCGAAGATATAGCTGGATTGTCGCGCAAACAGAAAAAGGCATTTGTTAATCTTTTCAGAGCTCTGGATCATGATTTTGCGCATTTGAAATCTTTTTCGGTTTATGAACCGCATGTACTTGATGTATTCGGATTTTCAGAAGAAGAATATGAAAATTATGCGGCAATGTATAAGAATGTGATGGAAGAGCTTAAAAAGCCGGATGACAATTTGGGTCAGGAAGAAGAACCTGTATGGGATGACTATGATTTAGTGGCCTACAGCAAACTGAGGATTGACTTTGAATATATAGTAGAATTATTACGTGGGTTTGTTGAATCATTGGATCAGTCAGAAAACGATTTTGACGAAGTTGAATTTGAGGTCAGGATAAGAGCCATCAAGGAGATTATAGCAGAGTTTGCAAGTGACAATCCCAAACTGAGTATATTGCTTGCGCAGGTTGTGGACAGGATTGAAAAAGACAAAGAGAGATTCCTGGGGCAGGATATTTCCGTTATTATTAGCCAGATGCGATATTCTGTTATTGACGCTGAAATTAAGAGATATGCTGAAAAGTGGTATCTGGATTTTGAAGATGTCAAGTATGAAGTTTTTCATTTCAGGGACGGCAAGCTGGCAAATGAGAATAAGCTGAAGGACAGCGCAGATTATGCAGCCTATAAGGAAGAAAATGAAGATGCCCTGCCTAAACTCAAATTCAGAAAGCAGATGATTGATGAGTTTAAGAATGACCTTATGCCAGAGATTGAGCCGTTAATTGGTTGAGGGATATCAATGGTTGTTGTGGGAATTGACATATCTCCATAAAACAGAGCAATGAATATATTATTTAGCTTTGTATATTCGTGGACATTATATAAGTTTTCCGGTACTTGCTCTTTAAATATGGGGAGGTACACCCCTGCACATTGGTGATTCTTCAGGGGAGTGTTACTATTAGATATTTTACAGTACATTTAAAATTGGTAAACAAAAGCGATACATACATTTTGGCGGGCGTACTATAGTTCACGATGAATGTGGATTGCAGTGTGCCCGCCTTTTCCAGTTAAAAATGACAGAATGCCGACCATTTGGACAGGGGAGGCATTGGTAAAAGGATAAATTACGACACACACCCGATAAAAGGTAGCCAGTGTAGAATGGCTGCTTTATGCTGGGTGTTTTCTATTGTTCAGAGAAAGGACAGGCCATTCTGCGGAACAGTTTTGACAGACTTTCCTATGGGAGGTGCCGGCAAGGCTGTCGGGGAAGCCGGAACGAAATGCTGTCCCTACGAAAGGGGACACCATGTGCATGGCACGAGCAGGGAACATACTCCCGATATCCGCGACCAGACAATATAGATTTTCTGTACATACCGCAGTCCATTACAAGAGGATTGCGGTATTTTTTTATTCGACATATTTCTATCTGTTTCCCAATAAGAATACAAAAAGATACATAGTTTTTATTACGGGCGTACCGGACTTTCTGTTGGTGCGCTTTTTTTGTGCTCTGAAACGCAGGCATCAGCCGCCCTTCAGGAGCCGTGCGCCGCCGCTCTAGTCTTGAAAACTATTTAACCAAATTTCAAGACTGGAGGAAATCTGAATGAAAATTGAATATAAATTTGTGGACGGAACTATGACAGAGATTGAGGTAGACGGTAGTCTTGGGGAGTTCATGTTGGAGCTAAAAAAAGAAGGGGATAGGGTAGAGAGGAAAGAAACACGCCGCCATATGTCGCTGGACAGTATGGATTTTGAGGGGGAGTTGTTTGCTTCCGCAGAGGATACGGAGGAAACTGCCATATTTCGGGAGGATATGGGGCAGCTTACGCGGGCATTGGACATGCTTTCCCCGGAGCAGAGGGAGCTGGTGTTAAAAGTTTATTTTAAGGGGATGCGGATCGTGGATATCGCCCGCAAGGAAGGGGTTGGGGAGAGCGCCGTCCGCGACCGGATCAGGCGCATTCATAAAAAAATGAAAAAATATTTGGAATAGACCCTGCGGTTTTGCCTTTCCCGTGGCTATATAGTGAGGGCATTAAATAAATGGCTCTCGGAAAGAGGTGAAAGGCAAATGAAACATAACTTGAAGATCAGCGTGGCCAGAGGGGCGGCATTCCCTCCGGTGCCGGGTTCCGGCGGCATTGTGCGCTGCAGGAAGGTGGCCTTGCGGGAGCGGGTTCTGCGCTGCCTGCTGGGCGAGGTGCGCCGGGTGACGATTATCGTCCCCGGTGACAGCGTGCAGGCTCTCTCCCTGCAGGAAGTGCCGGAGGTGGGAAGCCATGGCGGGGCGTAAGGAGAATGGGGCGGAGTTCCACATGCCCATCAAGGCCGTGCCATACCATCATCAGATGGAGGCGTTCCGCTTCGCCTGCGGGCTGTTCGGCATCCTGCCGGGAGAGGGAAAAGAGGCTGGCAGCAGGGATGCGCCATCTCGCCTACAGAGTTCCGGGGCGGCATTATTGATGGAGATGGGAACCGGGAAGACCCTTACCACGATAGGGATTACCGGGGCATTATCTAACGCTGGGCGCATCCGGCGGGTGCTGGTGGTCGCCCCGCTCTCGATTCTTGGGGTATGGGAGGAGGAGTTCCAGAAGTTTGCGGATTTCCCCTACTGCCTTGTGGTGCTTTCGGGGAACGGCAGCAGGAAGCGGGATACCCTGCGGCATATGGCCGGGGCTTCCCTGCAGGTGGCGGTGGTGAATTACGAGAGCGCGTGGCGGATGGAGAAAGACCTTGGGGCATGGCGGCCAGACCTGATTGTTGCGGACGAGGGGCATAAGATCAAGACCCACAACATCTCCGCCAGCAGGGCGATGCACCGGCTGGGGGCGAAGGCCGGATACCGGCTGCTGCTCACGGGTACGGTAATCACAAACAAGGCGGTGGATGTATTCAGCCAGTACAAGTTCGTGAACCCAGCCATTTTCGGGCAGAGCTTCTATGCGTTCCGGGGGCGGTACTTCGACATGGTGGGGTATGGGAACCATACGCCGGTACTGAAAAAGTCCATGGAGGCGGAGCTGATGGATCGGATGCACAGCATCGCGTTCCGGGCGACCAAAGCGGAATGCCTCGACCTGCCGGAGATGACGGATATCCTGCGGCAGGTGGAACTGGAATCAGCAGCCCTGCAGATTTATAGGGGGCTGGTGAAGGAAAGCTATGCGGAGTTATCTGGTGGAGAAGTGACGGCAACGAACATCCTGACGAGGCTCCTCCGGCTGTCCCAGCTTACGGGCGGTTTTATCGGGAATGACGTGACTTCCGCCGTGGAGCAGGTGAGCTGCGCGAAGCTGTCCGCTCTGGAGGATATCCTGGACGGCATCATGGCGGAGGGGAAGAAGCTGGTCATCATTGCCCGGTTCATCCCGGAGATTAAAGCTATATGCAGGCTGTTGGGAAAGCGGAAGTTACGGTATTCCTGCATTGCCGGGGGCGTGAAAGACCGGGAGGAGCAGGTAGCGGCATTCCAGAATGAGCCGGAGGTCATGGTTTTTGTGGGGCAGATTGCCACGGCGGGGCTTGGCATCACGCTGACGGCGGCCTCCACCATGGTGTTCTATTCGCTGGATTATTCCATGAGCAATTTTGAGCAGGCGAAGGCCCGGATACACCGGGTCGGCCAGCGGATGCCCTGCACCTACCTGTACCTGGTGGCGCGGGGGACGGTGGATGAGAAGGTGCTGGCGGCGTTGGGCGATAAGGCCGACCTTGCCCGGACGCTTGTTGACGATTATCGCAGCGGGCGGAACCCGTTTGCGTGAGAAGGAGGATGTATGGATTCTGAAAAAATGTTTGAGATGGCCGACCGGCTCCGTGGGCTTCGGGACGAGAAGGCGGAGCTGGAGAAGCGGATGAAGGAGATCAATGGGGAGATTGACGAGACGGATTTCCGGCTGTCGGAGCTGATGGCGGAAACGGAGACGCAGAACTTTACCCGTGCGGGGATGATGTTCTGCCTGACCAGCAAGACCCGCGCTTCGGCTGCTGCGGGGCGTAAGGATGAATTGTTTGCCGCCCTGCGGGGGGAGGGCTTTGGCGACCTCGTGTATGAGACGGTGAACGCCAACAGCCTTTCCGCTTTTGTGAAGGAGCAGATAGAGGAGAACGGGGACGTGTTGCCGGAATGGTTGGACGGCCTTGTGAATGTGTTTGAGAAGACCAGCGTGAGCCTGCGGAAAGCGGCGAAATAAAAACGATGATAGGAGGATTTGTAGAATGGCTAAGAAGAATACGGCGAAGGAAGAAGTTGCGGTAACGCGTCCGGGGTTCCTTGCCCTGGCGGATTTCAACATGGATCAGACCATGGCGGAGGAGCTGGAAGGTTTGGAGGGCGGCTTCGACCGGGTGAAGATTCCGGCGGGTGGCACCACCATGTTCGAGCTGCCCGGCGATGAGGCGGACGAGCCGGAGGGCGTGAAGGAGTTCTCGGCGGTGATTTTATACCACCATCCCCTGCAGCAGTATTATGCCACGAAGTATACCGGAGGGAGCAACCCGCCGGACTGCGGCAGCCTTGACGGCATCATGGGGGAGGGCGAGCCGGGCGGCGTATGCGCGAACTGCCCGCTGAACCAGTTCGGCTCCGGGGAGAACAACAGCAAGGCGTGCAAGAACCGGCGCAGGGTATTCCTCTTGCGGGAGGGGGAATTGTTCCCGCTGATCCTTTCCCTGCCCACCGGCTCCATGAAGGAGTTCTCCCGGTACATCAAGCGGCTGCTCTCCAAGGGGCGGAAAAGCAATTCGGTGGTGACGCGGTTCTCGCTGAAAAAAGCCACCAACAGCAGCGGCATTGCCTACTCCCAGGCGCAGTTTTCCATTGACCGCCCGCTGACCTCGGAAGAGCAGATTTTGATTACAAAGTTGTCCGAGCAGGTGAAGGGGTACAGCCGGACGGTGGGCTTCGATATGGAAGATGCCGCAGAGGCGGACGTGCCGTTTGTAGACCCGGAGACCGGGGAGGTTATCCCGCCGCTGCAGTGACCGGAAATGGCGGCAAGAAATTTGTGTGGCAGCAGGGATATCTGTATGTGGATACGGGATTTTGAAGAATAAAAAGTCCATGCGGGGCGGGGAGATACCTGCCTGCCCCGCCCATGGGCGGTTAGGAGGATTTTATGGGATATGAGTGTGTGACGGCACTTGGGAAGATAAAGGAATATCTGGCGGGGGCGGCGGTAGTGGCCTTTGATTTTGAGACCTCGCCTTTGGAGGAATACCGGGCGGAGGAGCGGGCGGCTCTGGATGCCCATAAGGCGGAGATTACGGGGGTGAGCTTTTCCGTATCGGAGGGGAGCGGCATCTATGTGCCATTCCGGCACCGGGCGGGAAAAAATATCCGTAAGCCGGAGACGGTCATGGAATACCTGCAGGCGGCTCTGTTCGGGAATATCAAAGTGATTAAAATAGCGCACAACCTTTCGTTTGAGACCATGTTCCTGTATGCGCTGGGCATGGTGGTGCAGGCTCCGGTCTATGATACCATTGCGGCGGCGCAGCTTACCCTAAAGAGCGGCGCGGCATTCCGGGGCTTGTCGGACAGCGGGTTGAAGACCCTTGTGCCGCTGCTGTTCGGGGTGGAGCTGCCGGACTTTCATACAGTGACAGATGGAAGGTTTTTTGACGAACTGTCCCCGCAGGACGGGGAGACGGTGCGCTATGCCTGCGCCGACAGCGACTATGCCCTGCGGCTCTATCATCTGTTCAATGGCTGGTTTGACCGGTATCTGCCGAAGCACCGGTTTCTGGTGGAGCAGGTGGAGAGCCCCACCGCCGTATTCTGCGGGATCATGCGCTATAACGGGCTGATGCTGGATCAGGCGGCCATGGAGGAGCGGCAGCGGGAGGCCGATGGGCGGATCGTGGAGATCCGGGAGGAGATCGCTTTCCTGATCGGGGACGTGAAGATCGGGGCGAATGCCTCTACTTCGGCGTTCAAAAATTATCTTTACAAAGACCTTGGGCTGCCGGTACTTAAGACCACGGCGAAATACCAGGAAGCGGCGGATGACGAGGCCATGATCCTGCTGGCGGACTGGTGCCGGGAGAACCGCCCGGAGCTGGTGCGGCTGTTCGAGCTGGTGCAGGAATACCGGCGGATCGGGAAGATACGCAGCACCTATCTGGACGGGTATCTGCGCCATGTGAATAACGCAACGGGGCGCATCCACCCGGATCTGATGCCGCTGGGGACGGAGACGGGGCGGTTCTCCGCCAGGAACCCGAACCTGCAGAACATGCCCCGGAAGGGCAGCGACCCGGTGGGCATCCGGCGGCTGTTCGTTGCACCCCCTGGGTGTGCAGTGATGGAGCTGGACTATTCCCAGGTGGAACTCCGGGTCGGGGCGTTCTACTGTCGGGATGAAAAGATGTTGGAAACGTACCGGGGCGGCGGGGATATCCATACGCAGACCACTTCGGTCATCTATCATATCCCGGTGGAGCAGGCGGCGGATAAGAACGGGGTGGACTACAAGGAGCGAAGAACCATAGCGAAGAACTGTAACTTCGGCGTGTTCTATGGGCTGTTCCCCCGTGGGCTGCAGAAGACGTTGAAATTCAAGGCGGGGCTGGATACGCCGCTTAGTGACTGTGAAAATATCATAGCGAACTTAAAGGCCGGGTATCCGCAGCTTTCCCATTGGCAGGAGGCTACAAAGAGGCAGGCCGCCGCCCGCAGGTACAGCGAGACCTGGCTGGGGCGCAGGAGGTACTTGCCGGGTATCGTATCCGAGGACTGGGGCAAAAAGAGCTTTGCGGAGCGGTGCGCCATGAATACGCCGATCCAGGGGACGGCGGCGGATATCATCAAGCTGGCCATGGGGCGGATCGTGGCGGTGCTGCCGGAGTACCCGTGGATTCAGCCGGTGCTTACGGTGCATGATAGCCTGGTATTCTATGTGCCGGAGGAAAGGGTGGAGGAAGCCGGGCGGCTGATTAAAGGCTTGATGGAAAAACAGCCCTTTGCGGAGTTTGATGTGCCGCTGGTGGCCGAGGTGGCAGCAGGCGTGAATTATGGGGAGATGGACGAATGGTAGGAAGAAAAAAGGCGAAATGCCGGGGAGCCGGGTATCGGGATGCGATGCTGGCCAGGCGGCATGAGGGAGGAAAATGGATATGGCTATGAAACGGAATGCGGAGGGGTATCATGACCCGACCGCCTGCGATGCCCTCTCGAACGTGATCCGGGAGGAACGGAGAAAGGCATACCGGGCGTTGGTTTTCATCTGCTCGCCTTATGCCGGGGATATGGAGGGGAACGCAAGGCGGGCGCGGGAATACTGCCGGTTCGCGGTGGCGCAGAATTGTATCCCCCTTGCCCCACATTTATATTTCCCGCAGTTCATGGAGGAGTGCGACCCGGAGCAGAGGAGCCTTGGCATCGCCTTTGGGCTGGTACTGCAGGGTAGGTGCCGGGAGGTCTGGGTGTTCGGGCGGCGGATATCGAGGGGCATGGCGGTGGAGATTGAGAAGGCAAAGGAGCGGAACCTGCGGCTTCGGTACTTTACGGAGGAATGCGAGGAGGTGGGAACGGAATGAAAAAGGCGCTCAATGTCCCGCTGGAGGAGTTCCTGCGCCCGTTCTTCGGGCCATCGGAGCGGATCTGCCTGCGGGTGTTTGACGATAAGAAGGCCGGTACGTTCAAGGGGGCGAAGCTGGAAACGACGCTTTCCGGCCTCCCCGGCCTGATGGATACGCTGAGGAAGCATAACGGGCAGAACCGGGGCATCTATTTTGTGGTGAATTACGGCGGCCATGAGGATGCGGAGATCACCCGGATCAATGCCCAGTTCATGGAGTGTGACGAATTATCCCTGGACGAACAGCTGAATCAGATTGAAGCGTTCCCGCTGGAGCCCTCGTTCATTGTGAAGACCCGCAAATCCCTGCATACCTACTGGCTTGTGCGGGATGCGAAGGTGGAGGACTTCCGGCGGGTGCAGAAGGGGCTGGCGGCGAAGTTCGGCGGGGACAAGACCTGCATCAACGAGAGCCGGGTGCTGCGGCTTCCGGGCCTCTATCACTGCAAGCAGGAGCCGGTGATGGTGGAGTGCATCCATTTCCGTCCGGAGCTTCGGTACACGCAGGAGGAATTGGAGCGGCACCTGCCGAGGGTGGGGGACGAGCCAGCGCCGCTGGGCATAGTCCCGGCAAAAGGGACGAGGCAGGGACTTTCGCTGGTGCTTGGGCGGTGCGCGTTCCTGCAGCACTGCCGGGAAGATGCGGCGACGCTCCCGGAGCATGACTGGTATGCCATGATCACGAACCTTGCGGTATTCGAGGGCGGCGAGCGGGCAATCCATGAGCTGTCCGCCCCGTATCCGGGGTACAAGGCGGCGGAGACCACGGAGAAGATACGGCATTTCTTAGGGAGCGGCACGAAGCCCATCACCTGCAGGAATATCGCGGAGAAGGGCTTTGCCTGCCCGCGCATGGCGGACGGCTCCTGCACCTGCAAGGCTCCGGCGGCCTTATGTTACCTGCCCATGGGGCTGGATGAGCTGCGGGAAATGCTCGCCGCCGCAGAGGTACATAAGTCCCCGGTAGAGGATGTGCGGGCGGCGAAGCAGTTTGTGAAGGAGGCTTTATACAATATCGAGCCGCTGGATGCGGGGACGTTCATTGAGTATGAATTGAAGGAGCATTTCCGGCTGAAAACCGGGGATGCAAGGGCGTTGTCGTCCTACCAGAAGGAACTGTATAAGGCATATGCGTCCAATAAGGGGAACCGGCAGGCGGCGGAGGACAGCGGGCTGCCGGAATGGTACGAGATGACGGAGCGGGGCGGCCTGCGGTTCCTTTCGGGGATTCTGGCGGACTACCTGGCGGGGAACGTGAAAGCGTTCTACACGGCCAGCAGCTATTTTTTCTATGAGGACGGCGTGTACCGGGAGAGCGAGGACATGATCGCGGCGGCGAAGGTGCGGGAGCGCATGGTTCCCCGGACGGTGACGATGCAGGCCATCAATGATACGGTCGGGCAGTGGAAGATGCTGGTGAGGAAGCCCGTGTCCGAGATCAACAGCAACCCGTTTATCTTAAACCTGCGGAATGGGTTATATCATGTGCTGGACGATACATTCCGGGCGCATACCCCGGACTATTTCTCTACGGTGCAGTTAAAGGTCTCCTATGCGCCGGATGCGCAGTGCCCGCAGTTTTTGAAATACCTGGAAAGTATGCTGGGCGCGGAGGAGATTTCATTGGTGCAGGAGATATTTGGGTATCTGCTGATCCCGGTGAACAAGGCGCAGAAGTCCTTTGTGTTCGTGGGTGCGCCCAATGCGGGGAAGTCTACCCTGCTCAATACGGTGCAGGAGATACTTTTGGGGAGCGAGAACGTGTCGAATATCCCCTGGCAGAACCTGGGCGACCGGTTCAACAAGGCGGAGCTGTTCGGGAAGCTGGCAAATATCTTTGCCGACCTGCCCTCAAAAAGCATTGATGATAACGGGATGTTCAAGGCGCTGACCGGAGAGGATTTCATTACGGCGGAGCGGAAGAACAAAGACCCGTTCTCGTTCCGGCCTTATGCGAGGTTCCTGTTTTCCTGCAATGAGATTCCCCGGAACTATGGCGACCGGTCGGAGGGGTTTTACCGGAGGCTGATCATTATCCGGTTCGAGAAGTCGGTTCCGAAATCCCGGCGCGACCCGAACCTTTCGGAGAAGCTGGCGGCGGAGCGGGACGGGATACTGATGTGGGCATTGTCCGGCCTGAAACGCCTGATCGCGGCGGACTATGATTTCAGCGAGACGGAGCGGACGCGGGCGGAACTGGAAAGATACCGGGTTGAATCGAATAGCGTTTTGTCATTCGCTAAAATGTACTGCGAGCGGCGGGAGGACGGCTATGTGGTGCGGGACGATCTGTTTTTGCGGTACAAGGAATACTGCGGCAATGCGGGCATGAAGCCGGTGTCGCAGACGAATTTCAACAAGGAGCTGGAAGCCGGGTATCCGGAGATCGTGCGGGGGCGGGACAAGCTCTCCAAACGCCGGGTATGGAAAGGCATGGCTTATGTGGAGGGAGGTGTGGAGGCGGAATGACCGCTGCCGTGGCCGGGATGACCGGGAAAACCGGGGTTCCCTTATTCCTTGCGCATAAGAACCAGAGGGAGGGAAGGGATAAAAAATAAAAGAAAATATATATAGTGTGTAAATTTCCCGGTATATCCGGTTTTTACGGCATGGGGCATCCGCCCTTTGTATGCTGGAACGTGAGATTGTGGCCGCTATCATGCGGTATCTGAAAGAACTGCAGGGCTGTTTCGCCTGGAAGACTCACGGCGGGATGTATGGGACGGCGGGGATACCGGACATTATCGCCTGCGTGGGCGGGCGGTTCTGCGCCTTTGAGGTGAAGCAGCCTTCGGGGAAGCTGACCCGGCTGCAGGAGAATACGCTCGGAAAAATCCGGGCGGCTGGCGGGGTTGCCGGGAAGGTGACTTCGGTGGAGGACGTGAAAAGGCTGCTGGCGGATATGGAACCGGCCAGCGCAGGGGAGGAAAGGAGAGACATATGATTGCCTGGAAATATTTGAACAAGCCGTCCGCTACGGTGGCGGCCATGCAGGACTATTCTACCATGCGGGAGATCATCAATATCACGCCGCAGGAGACGAAGGAGCTTTATGGCCGTATGGTGTCTGTGGGCAGCAGGCGGGTCACGGGAGTACCGGCGGGGTGGAACCCGCAGGCCGGGGAGGAGCGGCTGGTGAAGTCGCTGGATACGCTGGACGTGATCCAGGAGCGGTATCGGCAGGCAGTAGAGTACATGGGCTGGTTTGAACCGGCATGGGCGACCTTGACGGATACGGAGCAGATGGTGTTGCGGGAGTTCTACATGAACGGGAGCCGGAAATCCGGCGCGACTGCCCGCCTGCAGGAAGAACTGAATTTCAGCGAGCGGCAGGTGGAGCGGATCAGGAGCCGCGCATTGTCCCGGCTGACCCATCTATTGTTCGGGAAATGAAGATGGCGGAATTGTGGCAGTTTATTTGCATCCGGGTATGGTATACTGGCAGTATGAAAAAGTGTACCGGAAGGGATGCGGCACCGCCCGGAGGAAAGATGGCGGAATTGTGGCGGTTTATTTGCATCCGGATGTGCTATACTGGTATCATGAAAATATTGGATCAGGAGGAAGCCTCTGCAGGGATTGCCTTGCGGGGGCTTTCTTTCTGCCCGGAAGGAGGCTGTCTGCTATGCCATACAAACCAAAGCGTCCCTGCTCCTATCCCGGCTGCCCGAAGCTGACGGACGGGCGGTACTGCGAGGAGCACCAGAAGATCATTACGGCGCATTACAACAAGCACGAGCGCAACCCGGCCAGCAGGAAGCGGTACGGGCGGGCATGGAAGCGGATTCGTGACCGCTATATAGCCTCCCACCCTTTGTGCGAGGAATGCCGGAAGGCGGGGAAGGTGACGCCCGCCGCAGAAGTACACCACATCAGGCCGCTGTCGAAAGGCGGCACCCATGCCGAGGGGAACCTGATGGCGCTCTGCAAGCCGTGCCATTCCGAGATCACGGCGCGGGAGGGCGGCAGATGGGAACGCCGCAGGTGAGGGGCAGGGGGGAGGAAAATCTCACTGTCCCGCCCCACGGGTAGCGGGCGGGGGGTATCGCGTGAAAAATCGCGCTTTCAAGTGGGGTATATAGCCCCGGAACTTTCAAGGGGGAGGTGGGAGCCCATGGCGAACGGCCACGGCGGCGCACGGATTGGTGCGGGACAGAAGAAAAAGGCATTGTCGGATAAGCTGGTGGAGGGCAATCCGGGGAAGCGCAAGCTGACGGTCATGGAGTTCTCCGACACCGCCGACCTGGAAGGGGAGCAGATGCCGCCGCCCCGCGAGTACCTGGCGGCGCAGCAGAAAAGCGGCAGGGAGCTGCTGGCGGTGGAGATTTACGAGCGTACCTGGGAATGGCTCCATGAGCGGGGCTGCTCCCAGCTGATACCGGCGCAGATCATCGAGCAGTACGCCATGGCGATCTCCCGGTGGATTCAGTGCGAGGAGGCCATTTCCGAGTATGGCTTCCTGGCGAAGCACCCGACCACGGGGAACGCCATACCGTCTCCGTATGTATCCATGAGCCAGAGCTTTTCCAAACAGGCGAACAACTTATGGTTCCAGATCTATCAGGTGGTGCGGGAAAACTGCTCCGGGGAATATAAGGGGGCAACGCCCCATGACGATATGATGGAGCGGTTACTCAATGCCCGGAGGGGCGGTTAAAATTATGTTTTAATCCCATGTTGCAGGAGCGGCGGGGAAATGAGGTAAAAGAGCGGAGCGAGCGGATCAAAGGCATCCGCCCGTTTTTTAGTCGGGAGGCGCTTATGAACATTTTACAGTTGCCCATGGATGAGGTGCATCCATACGGGAATAACCCAAGGAAAAATGACAATGCGGTGGAGGCGGTGGTGGCCAGCATCCGGCAGTACGGTTTCCTCGTGCCGCTGGTGATCTCAAAGGAGCATGAGATCATTGCGGGGCATACCCGGTACAAGGCGGCTGGGAGGCTGGGCTTGAAGACGGTTCCCTGCGTGATTGCGGATGAGCTTACGGAGGAGCAGGTGAAGGCGTTCCGGCTGGCGGACAACAAGGTGGGGGAGCTGGCGGAATGGGATGTTGACCTGCTGCCTTTGGAGCTGGCGGATATCGCCCAGGACATGACGGTGTTCGGGTTCGAGAGCATTTCCGAGGACGAGTTCGGGGAGGAGTTCACGCTGGATTCCGGGGAGAAGAAGCCCTACCAGCAGATCAGCCTTACTTTGCACGACAGGCAGGCGGAGCTTATCATGGCGTGCATTGAGTATGTGCATGAGCATGAGGAGGTAGGGGAGACCTTTGGCAATGAGAACCGGAAAGGGAACGGCGTATATGAGGTGGTGAGGCAGTGGGCAGAGCAAAGGAAATTAGTCTGAAAGTGATACCGGGGAGGGTGGCGAACCCGTTCATGCGGCGGCACCATTACAGCGGGACGGTGGTGAACAACAGCTGCCTGCATTTTGGGGTGTTCCTGGACGGGCGGCTCCATGGGGTGATGAGCTACGGGCCGAGCCTGAACAAGTCCAAGATACTGCCGCTGGTGGCGGGGACGGGCTGGAATGAGTACCTGGAACTGAACCGGATGGCCTTTGACAGCGTGCTCCCCCGCAATTCGGAGAGCCGGGCGATCTCCATGAGCATTAAGCTCCTCAAAAAATATGCGCCCCATGTGAAGTGGATCATCAGTTTTGCAGATGCCTGCTCCTGCGGGGACGGCACCATTTACCGGGCGAGCAATTTTGTCCTCACCGGGATCAAGGAGAACGAGGCGTTGTGCCTGCTGCCGGACGGTTCCAAAATCCATAAGCTGACACTGGAAGCGAACCCGCTGGCACCGAGGAAGGAGCTGGGGGGACGCTCTTTTTTTGATGTGACGGACGGGAATTTCAGCTGGGGGAGATACATGGAAGCGGCGGGTGGCACGCTGCTTTCCGGGTATCAGCTCCGGTATATCTATTTCATTGACAAGGCGAAACGCAAGGATCTGACGGTGCCGGAGATTCCTTTTTCCCGGATTGATGAAATAGGGGCGGGGATGTATAAGGGCGAAAAAATGTCGTTGGCCGTGCGCCATGCGGGGAAGGAGGCCGCCTATGGGGAGGGCGAAGGAGATTGTGATGAAGGTGATCCCGGCGAAGGTGGCGACGCCATTCATGAAGGCGCACCATTACAGCGGGAAGGTGGTAAATAACAGTACGCTGCACTTTGGGGTATTCCTGGACGGGCAGCTCCATGGGGTGATGAGCTACGGGCCGAGCCTGGATAAGTCAAAGATTATCGGGCTGGTGAGGGATACCGGGTGGAATGAGTTTCTGGAACTGAACCGGATGGCCTTTGACAGTTATCTTCCCCGCAATTCGGAGAGCCGGGCGATTTCCATGAGCATTAAGCTGTTGAAGAAATATGCGCCGCAGATCAAATGGGTGGTGAGCTTTGCGGATGCCTGCTCCTGCGGGGATGGGACGATTTACCGGGCGAGCAATTTTGTGCTTACGGGGATCAAGGAAAACCTGAACCTTGCGGAACTGCCGGACGGGAGCCGGGTGCATAAGATGACGCTGGCCAGCAACCCTACTTCCCCACGGAAGGAGCTGGGCGGGCTTACGTTCTTTGACGTGACGGGCGGCACTTATAATTTCAAGAAATATCTGGACTATGTGGGGGCAACGCCGATCCCTGGCTTCCAGCTCCGGTATATCTATTTCATAGACAAGGCGAAGCGGAAGGATCTGACGGTGCCGGAGATACCGTTCTCGAAGATTGATGAGATGGGGGCGGGGATGTATAAGGGAGAGAAGGTGTCGCAGGCTTCCCGCCATGTGGACGCGCCGGGGTGATCCTCCGGCTATTTTGCGCAGGTAGGTTAATGGGAGGCCGCCCGCCAGCCGGTGGGAGGTGGTGGTTCGATTCCGCCCCTGCGCTTTTGCCAAAAGTTCTTTGCTGTGTACGGAATGGGGATTACAGGATAATCTGCGCGGGTAGGCTAATGCAGGCCGCCCACCCACCGGTGGGAGATGGCGGTTCGATTCCGTCTCCGCGCTTTTTGATAATGGTTTGATGTTCCAGGGCTTGCCATGCCGCCGGGCGTGGGGCCTTGGGGAAGGGTTGGTGCGTATGGAGCGGTGGCAGTTGACGCAGTTCCAGAACCTGCCGCTGGATGTGAAGATTGCAAAGAGCAGGCTGCGGATTCAGGAATGGTATGAGCATTATGGAGGGCAGGTGAACGTGAGTTTTTCCGGGGGCAAGGATTCCTCGGTGCTCCTGCATCTGGTGCGTTCCCTCTATCCGGAGGTGCCTGCGGTGTTCTCGGATACGGGGCTGGAATTTCCCGAGATACGGGCGTTCGTAAAGACCATACCGAACGTGGTGTGGCTCCGTCCGGAGCTTACGTTCCGGCAGGTGGTGGAGAAGCACGGGTATCCGGTGATCAGCAAGGAGCAGAGCGAGTGGATTCATAGGATACGGTGCGGGGACAAAAATGTGTTCCGGGAGAAGTTCTACGGGATCAGGCCGGACGGGCGGGAGACGCGGTTCAAGCTGGCGGAGCAGTGGCGGTATCTGGTGGATGCGCCCTTTAAGATCGGGGCGGGGTGCTGCAATGAGATGAAGAAGAAGCCGCTGAAAAAGTACGCGAAGGAGACGGGGAATTTCCCGTTTATCGGGACGATGGCCTGCGAGAGCCACCTGCGGGCGCAGCAGTGGCTCAAGACCGGGTGCAATGCGTTTGAGGCGAAGCGTCCCATTTCCACGCCGCTCTCGTTCTGGCTGGAGGAGGATATCTGGGCATATATCCGGCGGTTCGGGGTTCCCTACAGCCCGGTATACGACCTGGGGTATGAGCGCACGGGCTGTATCTTCTGTATGTTCGGGGCGCATCTGGACGGGAGTCCCAACCGGTTCCAGCGGCTGCAGCAGACCCACCCGAAGCTGTGGCGGTACTGTATGCGGGATTGGGACGCAGGCGGCCTGGGGCTGCGTTCCGTGCTGGAATATATCGGGATTCCCTATGAATGCTGCCACATGTGATTTCCCATGGTTTCCCTTGCTTTTTGGCGGGTTTCAGGGTAATCTGCTGTCACATTTTTGCGGAAAGCGAGGGAAATTCATGGATAGGAAGTATTTGAAGGTGGGTACATATGTGCCGGAAACGGAAGACAAAGAGACGGTGATCCAGCGGGAGTATTACCGGCAGGGGTGGATATTCAAGGACGAGGCGGCGTTCCTTTTCCATGCGGATCAGGTCTGCTATGTGCCGGAGCTTTCAGACGGGGGATATACCCGGCAGGATTTCATGGCTCTGTGTAACGGGCAGAAGGATTTCGCGGCGGAATGCTTCCGGGCGGTGGACTGGCAGTGCCCGGAGACGTGGGTGGATGAGCAGTACCGGGAGGACGAATGGGGGTACTGCCCGGTATGTGAGATGATATATGATATGGCCGGGGAGGTATGCGCCTGCCCGGTATGCGGGTGGAGCCCGGAGGAGGCAGGAGAGAATGGAGATTCGGAAGGTGGATGCCGGGCGGCTGAACCCGGCGGCGTACAACCCCAGGCGGGACTTGAAGTCGGGGGATAAGGATTATGAGAAATTGAAACGCTCCATTGCGGAGTTTGGTTTCGTGGAGCCGGTGGTCTGGAATGAGCGCACCGGCTTTGTTGTGGGCGGGCACCAGCGGCTGAAAGTGCTGCTGGATATGGGCGTTAGGGAAATCGACTGCGTGGTGGTGGATATGGAGCCGGAGCGGGAGAAGGCGCTGAATGTGGCGTTGAACCGTATCCAGGGCAACTGGGATGAGGGGAAACTGGCGGAGGTGCTGGCGGATATCGACGCCTCCGCCTTTGACGTTTCCTTTACCGGGTTTGACGCGGAGGAGATGGACGCGCTGATGAATAAGTTCTACTCTGCGGATGCCGAGGAGGACGGTTTTGACCGGGAGGCGGCTGCGGAAAAGGTGGAGGCTTCCGGAGGGGCGGTTACCATGCCGGGGGATATCTGGCAGCTTGGTGGGCATAGGCTTCTGTGTGGGAATGGGGCGGATGCCGGGGCGATGGAGCGTCTGATGGGGAAGGAGCGGGCGGTCTGCGCGGTCTGCGCCCCTCCGGCGGTATCCATGGAGGAATATAAGAAGAACGGCATGGAGCCCTGGATTTCCCGCATGGGTGATGCGGTGGCATTGCTCTGCCGGTATGCGGATATCGTGTGCTGGAATGTGGACGATCTGTTCTCTACGGGCTCCCAGTACATGGAGCCGGTGGCGTTCGAGAGCATGAGGCTGTTTTCGGACTGCAATTTCCGCCCGCTGTGGATTCGGGTATGGAAGAAGCAGGGGATCATGGCCCGCGCGGGCTCGGCGCATCTTAGCAGCGCGAAGCCCCAGCAGCAGTTTGAGTATGTGGCGGCCTTCGGGGGCGGCGCGGATGAGGAGGTCAACGAGCAGGAGTACGGATGGGTGTCGGCCTTTGCCGCCCACAGCTACCGGTTCGTGAAAAGGCTTACGAAGGAGGAGCGGCGGAAATGGGGGTATGCGGGCGTGTGGGAGATCGCGTCCATGCCTGCGGGGGCGGACGGCGTGCCCATGGTTCCGGTGGAGCTGCCATGGCGGTGCATGAAGATGCACTCCGATCCGGGCGGGCTGGTGCTTGACCCTTTTGCCGGGGGCGGCACGGTGCTGATCGCCGCCGAGCAGAGCGGGCGGCGGTGCTTCGCCATGGAGGGCGACCCGCTGAAATGTGACCTGATCGTGATGCGCTGGGAGCAGTTTACCGGGGAGAAGGCAGTGCGGCTTGGGGCGGCGGATGCCGGTCCGGAGAATGAGGGGGAATAGGCTTTCCAAAGGCTCCCCTCCTGGAGACGTGCGGGGTTCGGTTTTGCGAAACGGTCTTTGGGGCGGTATCGGTAAATGACGGCGTGTATCTGCTGCGCAGGGCGGCTGGATGTTGCGGCTGGCGCATGGAAAAATAAGGCATATTTTTTGAAAGTTGAGCTTGTCTTTTGGGGTGTTCCAGGGTAATCTCTGGTCACATCAAAAAAGGAGGTCAATTTCATGACAATGTTGAAAAGGGTAGGCAGCTTCAATAACGAGTATTTCAATTCCCTGATCCGGGAGTACACGGACAAGGGGCGGAGGCCGGAGAGCTTCGGCATGAGCCGAGCCATCATGGCGTACCTGGATACCAACGACAGCGGGGTTACGGAGTTCATGGTAGGGGATATGCCTTTCCTGCAGGATATGGACGGCTTCATGGAGGCGGTGGAGGCGGCGGGCATTACGGAATTTCTCCTCTGCGACAATTCTACCGGCCTTATGGAGAGCCTGCATTACCTGCTGGGGCATGGCTGGGCGGTAGGCGGAACCTGCGAGCTGGAAGCCAGCTATCATACTACCCTGCTGGGGCTTCGCATGAAAAAGGCGTAAGGCAGCAGGCAATGGGCGGGAAAGGTTCGGGGACGGGCTTTTCCCACCTTTGGGGCTTGCAACCGCCGCATTTTCAGGGTAATCTGTCCTGACACCAAATAGGAAAGGGGGTTTTGCTATGGCAATGGCTACGGATCGGGAATATGCCGACATGGTGGCTGGGCTTGCCTATATCCGCCGGACGGGGCGTTACCTTGCGCGTCTGCCGGAACGGAGGCTTGCGGTCTCGGATGAGGATGCCGGGGACGTGGAATATGTGAACGAGTGCCTGGGAATCGTGCTGCGGGGGCTGGGCGTGGAAATGGATGGTTCCATACCGCCTGGTTGGGAGGGATTTAGCGCGGCGCAGCGTTACCGCTGGTGCGCGGGGCTGGCGTCCCGGCAGGCCGGGCGGCTCCTCCGGGGGCTGCGGCTTGGACGGATCAGGAGGCGTATGGTATCGCACAATGACTGGTGCAATGTGGACTGTGCGGAGACGCACCTGCGGGATCTGGCTTCCTGCGGGGTGAAAAGAAAGGGGCGGCGTGGATGGTATTTCCGAAAAAAGAGGTAGTCGAGGCGGTTCGCGCCCGGTATCCGGTGGGTACGAGGGTGGAGCTGGTCTCCATGGATGACCCGTATAGTAAATTGAAGCCGGGCGACCGGGGAACCGTAAAATCCGTGGATGATACGGGGACGGTCTTTGTAAGCTGGGACTGCGGTTCGGGGCTTGGTGTGGTATATGGCGAGGATCGGATACGGATTCTGGAAGGCGGCGATTTTGAATGAGGGGGTTCTTCCATGAGGGACGCTGGTATGAGGATACGGGCATGGTCTGCCGTCGCTGCAGGCATCCGGTCTACCGGTCGGATCTGGCGGAGTATACCTACCAGTGCTTCCATTGTGACGAGGATCTGTATTCCTTTGAGGCAATGGAGCCGGACGGGGCGTATGTGCCGCTGGTGATGGTGGCGCGTCCGGCGGGCGGTATTACGCTGAATGAGGGGCTGGAATACCTGCTGGATGATGAGGGGAATCCCCGGATATTTGCCGGATGGCGGGAGGCGGAGGCTTACCTGCTGGGGCATGGCGTGGCGGGGGATGATCTGAAAATGGTCTATTTTGTGGAGGTAAATGGTGAGTATGACGATGAAGAATGATAGAGGCTGTGCGTTCAAGGTTGTGGATGCGGACGGGGTTCGGTATTATACCAGCCCGGAGGTTCTGGGGCTTGCGGATTTTGCCAGGTCTCTGCATGAGAATGAAAGGGACGGGGGCGGGAGCCCCCTGCCGCTGGCCGGGCGGATTGCCGGGGCGGCGGAATGCCCGGAGGCGGCGTGGCTGGCCATGGCGGATGACCCGGAGGCGGAAGAAAGGTTCTCCTGCTTTCTGATCGCGGATATCGTGGGGAATGTGCTGTGGGTGAATGAAGACCATGGGGACGGGCTGGCGCATTATGTGTTCCCGCTGAGCGCGGTGCTGGAAGCGGCGGCCATGGAGGGGGATGTCTGGGCTCTGCTTTTGGCCCGGTTCCCGAATGCCAGGGTAGACCAGTGATGGGGGCGGCTGGGTTCCCGTTAGGCAGGGTCTGCGCTACCAGGGGCGTGGCGCATGATATGGAGCGGGATGCGGCGTTTGCCCGGTTCGTGGCGGGTTCCCTTGCCCGGTATCGGCGCTGCGATTGGGGCGATGTGTCGGCGGCGGATGGGAAGGCCAATAGCCGGGCGGTGGAATGCGGCGGGGAGCGTATCCTTGCCGCTTACCGGTATCCGGGGCGTGAAGGGCGGAGGATATGGATTCTTACGGAGGCAGACCGGAGCGTTACCACGGTTCTGTATCCGGAGGAATATTAGCGGTTGAAATTATGTTTTAATTATGAGGGACTTTAGAAAGGGCTTCTCCTTATGGGGGAGGTTCCTTTTTTGATGGGATTTTTCTGCAGGAAGGGGGCTGGTGCCGTTGCGGAAACTGGAAAGATATGAGCCGTCCCGGTTCATGGGGGAGGGTTCTTCCTATCGTGGGGATCTGGCTGATTTGGCGGTGGCGTTTATCGGGTGTTTGAAGCATACCAAGGGGGAATGGTATGGAAAGAATTTTGACCTGATCGACTGGCAGGAGCAGATCATACGGGATCTGTTCGGGATTGTGAAGCCCAATGGATACCGGCAGTTCAATACGGCGTATGTGGAGATTGCAAAGAAGCAGGGGAAGTCGGAGCTGGCGGCTGCGGTGGCTCTATTGCTTACCTGCGGGGATATGGAGTACGGCGGGGAGGTGTATGGGTGCGCTTCCGACCGGCAGCAGGCTTCCATTGTGTTTGACGTGGCCTGCGGCATGGTGGAGCAGTGCCCGGCATTGAAGTCCCGGATCAAGCCGGTGCTTTCCCAGAAGCGTCTTATTTATAAGCCGCTGAACAGCTTCTATCAGGTGCTTTCGGCGGAGGCGTATACGAAGCATGGCCTGAATGTCCATGCGGTGGTGTTTGACGAGCTCCATGCCCAGCCGAACCGGCAGCTGTATGACGTGATGACCCATGGCTCCGGGGATGCCAGGAAGCAGCCTCTGTATTTCCTGATCACTACGGCGGGGAATGATACCAACTCGATCTGCTATGAGGTGCACCAGAAGGCCAGGGATATTTTAGATGGGCGGAAAGCTGACCCTACTTTTTACCCGGTGATCTATGGGGCGGATGAGGGGGACGACTGGACTTCCCATGCGGTGTGGGAGAAGGCGAACCCGTCCCTTGGGATCACGGTGGACGTGGAGAAATTGGAGGCGGCCTGCGAGAGCGCGAGGCAGAACCCGGCGGAGGAGAACCTGTTCCGGCAGCTTCGGCTGTGCCAGTGGGTGAAGCAGGCGGTGCGGTGGATGCCCATGGAGGCGTGGGACAAATGCGCCTTCGCGGTGAATGCCGAAGTGCTGGAAGGGCGGGCCTGCTACGGCGGGCTGGACTTGTCCTCCACTACGGATATCACTGCCTTTGTGCTGGTCTTCCCGCCGGAATATGAGGAGGACAAATATATTATCCTGCCTTTCTTCTGGATACCGGAGGACAACATGGAGATCCGGGTACGGCGGGATCATGTGCCCTATGACGTGTGGGAGAAGCAGGGCTTTCTAAAGACCACCGAGGGAAATGTGGTGCATTATGGATTTATCGAGGCGTTCATTGAGGAATTAGGGACGCGCTACCATATCCGGGAGATCGCCTTTGACCGGTGGGGAGCGACCCAGATGGTGCAGAACCTGGAGGGGCTGGGCTTTACGGTGGTTCCTTTCGGGCAGGGGTTCAAGGACATGTCGCCGCCTACGAAGGAGCTGATGCGGCTTACCTTAGACCGGAAGATCGCCCACGGCGGGAACCCGGTGCTGCGGTGGATGATGGACAATATCCATGTGAGGACTGACCCGGCGGGGAACGTGAAGCCGGATAAGGAGAAGTCCACGGAGAAGATCGACGGCGCGGTGGCTGCGGTGATGGCGTTAGACCGGGCGATCCGGGGCGGCGGGGAGCTGGGGGCTTCTATCTATGATGAAAGGGGGCTTTTGCTGTTATGAGTGTTCTGGGGCGGCTGTTCCGGGTGAGGGATAAGCCGGAAAGTCCGGGGGATATGCGCCGGGCGTATGACATGATGGGCGGGAGCCGGTTCGGGTTCTTCTTCGGTGGCTCTACCAGCGGCAAGGCGGTGAACGAGCGGACGGCCATGCAGATGACGGCGGTGTACGCCTGCGTCCGGGTTTTGTCGGAGGCGGTGGCGGGGCTGCCGCTCCATGTGTACCGGTATCGGGAAGATGGGAGCAAAGAGAAGGCTTTAAAGCATCCGCTGTATCGGATTCTGCATGATGAGCCGAACCCGGAGATGTCTTCCTTTAATTTCCGGGAGACGCTGATGGGGCACCTGCTCTTATATGGGAATGCCTATGCGCAGATCATACGAAACGGCAGGGGCGAGGTGGTGGGGCTGTATCCTCTGATGCCCGCCAAGATGACGGTTGACCGGGACAGCGGGGGGAATCTCTACTATCTTTATTCCCGTGGCTCGGACGATGCGCCGGAGGCGGGGGAGAACGGGCAGGTGTACCTGCCGCCGGATCAGGTGCTGCATATCCCCGGCCTTGGGTATGACGGGATCGTGGGGTACTCGCCCATCGCCATGGCGAAGAACGCGGTGGGGCTGGGGATCGCCACGGAGGAATACGGGGCAAAGTTCTTTGCCAATGATGCCTCGCCCAGCGGGATATTGGAGCATCCGGGGGTGTTGAAGAACCCGGATAAGGTGCGGGAGAGCTGGAACAAGCTGTTCCGGGGGAGCGTCAATTCCCACCAGATTGCGGTATTGGAGGAGGGGCTTAAGTACCAGCCTATCGGGATATCGCCGGATCAGGCGCAGTTTCTGGAGACGAGGAAGTTCCAGCTGAACGAGATTGCCCGGATCTTCCGGGTGCCGCCCCATATGGTGGGGGATCTGGAAAAGTCGTCATTTTCCAATATCGAGCAGCAGTCTTTGGAATTTGTGAAGTATACCCTGGAGCCCTGGCTGATGCGCTGGGAGCAGGCCATGGGGCGGCGGCTGTTTACGGAGGGCGAGAAGGAGTCCTATTTTATCCGCTTCAATGTGGAGGGGCTTTTGCGGGGCGATTATGAGAGCCGCATGAACGGGTACGCGGTGGCAAGGCAGAATGGCTGGATGAGCGCGAATGATATCCGGGAGCTGGAAAACCTTGACCGTATCCCGGCGGAGCTTGGGGGCGACCTTTATCTGGTGAACGGCTCCATGACGAAGCTGGCGGATGCCGGGGCTTTTGCCGGAAATATCGGCGGGGATGCCGGAGCGGCGGACAGCACGGCGGGGAATGCCAGGGCGAATACCGGGGCGGCAACTGCAGGAAACCGGGGAAATGGAGGAGATAGGAAATGAATAGGTTCTGGAACTGGGTGCGGGATGAGGATGGCCGTACCCTTTATCTGAATGGGACGATTGCGGAGGAGAGCTGGTTCGAGGATGAAATTACCCCTGCGGCCTTTAAGGCGGAACTGATGGCCGGGGAGGGGGATATCACGGTATGGATCAATTCTCCGGGTGGGGACTGCATTGCGGCCTCGCAGATTTATTGTATGCTGATGGACTACCGGGGAGCGGTGACGGTGAAGGTAGACGGGATTGCAGCCAGCGCGGCCAGCGTGGTTGCCATGGCCGGTACTTGCGTTTTGATGGCTCCCACGGCGTTGATGATGGTGCATAACCCGCTTACGGTGGCTATCGGGGATTCGGAGGAGATGAGGAAGGCGGTGGCTCTTTTGGATGAGGTGAAGGAGTCCATTATCAACGCCTATGAAATCAAGACGGGGCTTTCGAGGGCGCGGCTGTCCCATCTGATGGACGCGGAGACCTGGCTGTCCGCCCATAAGGCGGTGGAGCTGGGGTTCGCGGACGGCCTGCTGTTCGGGGAGCGGGCGGAGGTGCCGGAAGGGGCGGCGGATTTTGTGTTCTCCCGGAGGGCGGTCACGAACAGCCTTTTGGAGAAGCTGCCCCGGAGGGCGGAGAAACGGATACCGGCGGGGCCGCTGTATGGGCGGCTGGATTTACTGAAAATGTGAGATAGGAGGGTTTTTGATATGGATAAGATTTTAGAGCTGCGGGAGAAAAGGGCGAAGGCGTGGGAGGCGGCCAAGGCGTTCCTGGATTCGAAGCGTGGGGCGGACGGGCTGCTGGCTGCGGAGGACGTGGCGGCCTATGAGAAGATGGAGGCGGATGTGGTGAGCCTCGGGAAAGAGATTGACCGGCTGGAACGGCAGGCGGCTTTGGACGCGGAAATGAATAAGCCTTTGAACAAGCCGCTTTCTGGGAAGCCGGGTGCTGGTTCCGGCGAGGAGAAAACGGGGCGGGCTTCGGCGGAGTACCGGAGGTCTTTCTGGAATGCCATGAGGAGCAAGATACCGTCCCATGGGGTGATGGATGCCCTGCAGGTGGGGACGGATTCCGAGGGCGGGTATCTGGTGCCGGATGAATTTGAGCGGACGCTGGTGGAGGCGTTGGAGGAGCAGAATATCTTCCGGGTGCTTGCCCATGTGATCCAGACCAGCTCCGGGGATAGGAAGATCCCGGTGGTGGCCTCCAAAGGGACGGCCTCCTGGGTGGATGAGGAGGGCGCAATCCCGGAGAGCGATGACAGCTTCGGGCAAGTCTCCATCGGGGCGTATAAGCTGGGGACGATGATCAAGGTGTCGGAGGAATTGCTGAACGACAGCGTGTTCGATTTGGAGTCCTATATTTCCCGTGAGTTTGCCAGGCGGATCGGGAATAAGGAGGAGGAAGCGTTCTTTACCGGGGACGGGAAAGGGAAGCCCCTGGGGGTTCTGGCGGCTACGGGCGGCGCGGAGGTCGGTGTTACGGCAGCGTCTGCCACGGCGTTTACGGCGGATGAGGTGTTTGACCTTTTCTATTCGCTGAAAGCCCCTTACCGGAAAAGCGCGGTGTTTTTGATGAATGATGCCTCGGTGAAGGCGCTGCGGAAGTTGAAGGACAGCAACGGGCAGTATTTATGGCAGCCCTCCCTTACGGCGGCCACGCCGGATACGCTGATGGGGAGGCCGGTGTATACTTCGGCTTTCATGCCTGCGGTGGCGGCGGGGGCGAAGTCGATCCTGTTTGGCGACCTTTCCTATTATTGGGTGGCCGACCGGCAGGGGCGGTCTTTCCGGAGGCTGGGGGAATTGTACGCGCCTACGGGGCAGGTGGGGTTCCTCGCTACCCAGAGGGTGGATGGGAAGCTGGTGCTGGCGGAGGCGGTGAAGGTGCTGCAGCAGAAGGCGGCTTCTGGCACTTAATTAGCTGGCCAGTAGAAATGGATATGTTTGGTATGCGTACTGCTCTTGTGGGCGGTATTTTTTTATGGGATTTTATGGGCGGTCTGTTTTTGCGGGCCGCCATTTGGAAATGGGGTGGTCGGATGCTGGTTACATTGCCGGAGGCGAAGGAATACCTGAGGGTAGATGCGGAGGACGAGGACGCATTGATCCTGGGCTTCATTGGTGCGGCTCAGGAAATCTGCATGGACGTGGCGCGGGTATCGGAGGAGGCGGATTTTTCTGAGGATTTAGAAAATGCCAAAGCGGCGGTTCTGTATACGGTGGCCTATCTGTATGAGCATAGGGAGGAGGCCGACCATAGGGGGCTTTTGCTTACGCTGCGGGCTCTGCTCTTTGGCGTGCGGAGGGAGGGATTCTGATGGAGATAGCGGCTCTCCGGGTTAAAATTATGTTTCAACGGCAGGAGGCCGTGGTGGATGGGATCGGGAACCATACGAACCGCTGGGAGGATTATTTTGCCTGCCGCGCTACGGTGGGCGGCGAGGGCGGGACGGAAAAGGCTGTGGCGGGGACTACGGTGGAGGATGCGGATATTTCTTTTACGGTGCGTTTCTGCAGGGCGGCGGAGGCGGTATCCAGCAGCGGGTTCCGTATTGTGTTCCGGGAGGAACTGTATGATATCCTGGCGGTTGACCATCTGAATTATAAGAAAAAGGCATTGAAATTCCGGTGTCGGAAAGTGAGGCGGTAGGCATGGCGGAGCGGGTGTCTGTGGGGGAGATGGCTTCGGCTATCATGGAGTCCTTGGAGGAATACGCCGACCTTGCCACGGAGGATTTGAAGAGGGCGGTGAGAAGCACCGGGAATACGGTGAAAAAGGAGATACGGGAGAATGCGCCGAAGCGGACGGGGGCTTATGGGAAAAGCTGGACGGTGAAGGTTTCTAAGGAGACTTCCAATTCTTTGGAGGTCACGGTGTATTCCCGGAATAGGTACTGGCTGGCGCACCTGCTGGAATTTGGCCACGCAAAAAGGGGCGGCGGCAGGGTGGCCGGGAAGGCGCATATCGCCCCGGCGGAGGATGTTGGCATTAAGAAGCTGGAAACGGAGATAGAAAGGAGCCTGGGGGATGGATAGTCTGATCAGGATGATAGGGGAATTGGGGCTGCCCTTTGCGTATGACCATTTTGCGGAGGGGGAGTCGCCGGAGCCGCCCTTTGTGTGCTACCTGCTGCCGGGGAGCCGCAATTTTGCCGCCGATGGGCGGGTGTATCATAAGGGCAGCGAGGTGCGGCTGGAGGTCTATACCGATAGAAAGGATTTAGGCTTGGAGGCGCGGGCGGAGGCTGTGCTGGATGCGCATGGGATTTTCTACAATAAGTCGGAGGTATGGATCGAGAGCGAGCGGCTTTATGAGGTCTTGTACAGTTTTGGATGGGAGGCTGGTTGATATGGCGAATAAGAAGAATAAGGTGAAATTCAATCTGAAAAACGCGCATTACGCGATGCTGTCCGTTTCGGAGCAGGGTGAGATATCCTATGGGAAGCCGGTTCCCATGCCCGGCTCCGTTTCCATTTCCCTGGATGCCAACGGGGAGCCGGAGAATTTCTATGCGGACGGGGTGGCATATTATGTGATCAATAACAACATGGGGTATGACGGGGATCTGGAGCTGGCCATGATACCGGAGTCTTTCCGGACGGACGCGCTGGGGGAGAAGCTGGATGATAAGGGCGTGCTGATCGAGAATGCGGAGGTGGAGCTTTCTTCCTTTGCGCTGCTGTTTGAGTTTGACGGCGACCAGCGGCATATCCGGCATGTGCTGTATAACTGCTCGGCTTCCAGGCCCGGCATTGAGGGGAAGACCAATGAGGAGAGCCGGGAGGTGCAGACAGAGACGCTTACGATTAAAGCAACGCCGCTGCCGGGCGGCATGGTGAAGGCAAAGACGGGGGATACCACGGATGCGGCAGTATATAATGGCTGGTATGCGGCGGTGTATATGCCTGCGGCTGCGCCGGAAAGTGGGAATGAAAGTGGGGAGGAAACGGTATGAGCATGACGAAGGTGATAGAGATTGACGGGCGGGAGGTGGCGTTCCGCGCCTCTGCCGCCATCCCCCGGATTTATCGGCTGAAATTCCAGAGGGATATCTATAAGGATCTGAGCGCGTTGGAGAAGGCGGTGGGGAAGGAGGACGAGGGAAACTCGAACCTGGATTTGTTCTCGCTGGAAATGTTTGAGAATATCGCTTATGTGAGGGCGAAGCACGCGGACGGGTCTATCCCGGACACGCCGGAGGAATGGCTGGACGGGTTCGGGACGTTCTCCATTTACCAGGTGCTGCCGAAGCTGATCGAACTGTGGGGGCTGAATGTGAGGACGGATGCGGAGGCTAAAAAAAACTTCGCCCGACAGACCGGCCAATGACAACGCCGCTGTTCCTGCTTCGGTGCGTGCAGCTGGGGCTTTCTATCCGGGATCTGGATCTGCTTACTATCGGGATGGTGAATGATATGTATGTGGAGAGCCGGAATGATGCGTGTCCGGAGGCGTATGTGGAATTGGCAACGCAGACGGATTTCGACAATTTTTGAAAGTTGTAGTTGAGAATGCAGCTTTTTTCTGCTATGCTATTAAATTAGAAAGAGGCTGCATTTTTAATGAAATATAGTTTGCGGAGGAATAGTATGGGGCAGGTGCTATATAAATACACAACATTAGAATCATTGGCACTCATTCTTAAAAGTAAAAAAATAAGACTTAATCCTTTAACAGCGATGGATGATCTTCAAGAGGCAGAAACGGATGATGAAATAAAGTATGGGAAATATGTATTTATCTCATCCTGGATGGATCAGCCATTAGAAAGTATTGCAATGTGGAAATTATATTCCAATATGAGTAGCGGTGTAAGAATAGGATTGCAAAGATATCCATTTAAGAAATATACAATTACAAAGCAGGATATGGAAAGAGTATTTCCTAATGTTGAAGTAAATGGAACGCAGGCAGATTTGATTGTACCAATCGAGGAATGTTTTAATGACAGTTACTTTATTTTGAACTTCTTGTATGAAAAATCATTAGAAAAAGTTGAATATACAGATGATCCTAAGCGGTTATCTCCTAAGGTATTTACGATAGGAAATGAAGAGATAAAACTGGCATCAGCTAAATTGGGAAAATATAAAAATACCTATTGGGAATTTCAAAATGAAGAAAGGTATGTTTTAAGATTTCTGCCAGTGGATGTAAAACAGATGCTTGGCCCGGCTGTAAATGCAGCGGATATCGTTTACAAGTCTTTTATCAATATAAAAGATTTTTTGCCATATTATGATTTAAAAATTAGCGATGAAGCATATTGTTCGATGGAAATAACTCTTTCACCACAATTTTCTGATGGGAACAGGGTTATTTTGGAAAGTTTATGTGAGAAATATAATCCTAATATGAGGATTTCGGAAAGTGCGTTGAGAAACCGGGTGAGGCTATAATCCGATTAAGAAAGTAGGATACCATGGACAGAAACGTAAATATTATTGTCGGCCTGAATGGCGAGAAGATTGTCCTGATTAACGATATCCGTTTTAAGGGCAAAAAGCGGGAAGACTGGAAAGAGGTAGAGAACTATCTCAAAGAGTATGTCGGGGAGTTTTACGAGATTGCGGAGACATCCGAGAAGATATTCATATCCAGCAGTTTCCCGGATGAATACGCCAGTTCAGAGAGCAGGATTGCCCTGAAAGGGGCTGTTGCAAAGGCTAAGGCCAATGCGGCGCAGGGGATACCAGAGCTGATCCAGATTGCTACGAATGGGGAGTATTCGGAGAATACGAAAAAGAAGCATGAGAAAGACGCTAAATATGGCTGGTATCGGTATGATGTACGGTTTGCCTTGCCAGTATATGATGATAAGAGCGGCGAGGTCTGCCGGTACAATATTTTCTTTGCCCGGATGCTGGTGCGCCATGATGCGGACGGTAAGAAATATCTTTATGACCTGCTGGCAATAAAAAAAGAAACGAGCAGCCCGCTTGAGTAAAAACTGTACGGTGAAAACCCATCTCTTTTACCAATGATTGTATCGGAAGGATGGGGTTTTGTCAATAGGAAAACAGAAGAATTTCTGTATACAAAAAATTCCATATTGAGATTGTTATATGGCATCGGTTAGAAATAATCGGTGCTTTCTTTATGCCTGCGGCTCGGATTCGTCCGGGCTTTTTTCATGCCGTTTTTGAGGGGAGGTGGTCTTGGTGGCGAACCGGATCAAGGGCATTACGGTGGAGATTGGCGGCGATACTACCAAGCTGCAGACCGCCTTGAAAGGGGTCAATACGGAGATACGGAATACCCAGTCCCAGCTGCGGGATGTGGAGAAGCTGCTGAAACTTGACCCCGGCAATACAGAGCTGCTGGCTCAGCGGCACCGGCTTCTGGGGCAGGCGGTTTCGGAGACCAGGGAGAAGCTGGAAACCCTGAAAACGGCGGCGGAGCAGGCGAATACTGCCCTTGCCAATGGGGAGATTTCGCAGGAGCAGTACGATGCGCTGCAGCGGGAGATCATTGAGACGGAGAATGCCCTGCGGAACTTGGAGCAGCAGGCGAGCCAGTCGGCTACGGCGGTACAGAAGATTGCGGCCTCGGGGGAGAAGCTGCAGGCGCTTGGGGACAATATTTCTTCCGTGGGAAAGAAATTCCTGCCGGTTACGGGGGCTGTCGTGGGGCTGGGGACGGCGGCAGTGAAGACAGCGGCGGATTTTGATTCCGCCATGAGCCAGGTGGCGGCGGTCTCCGGTGCTACGGGAGCCGATTTGGAGGCTCTGCGGGATAAAGCTCGTGAGATGGGTTCCAAGACGAAGTTCTCTGCTTCGGAGGCGGCGGAGGCCATGAACTACATGGCGATGGCAGGGTGGAAGACCTCGGATATGCTTTCCGGCATTGAGGGCATTATGAACCTTGCCGCCGCTTCCGGGG